>Ga0307513_10000182_pt1 | contig 91150 bp, 36 predicted proteins | sample 15_EM_MG_FD_202174 | JGI IMG/M metagenome (GOLD analysis project Ga0307513, IMG submission 202174) | Populus trichocarpa ectomycorrhiza microbial communities from riparian zone in the Pacific Northwest, United States - 15_EM | ecosystem: Host-associated > Plants > Roots > Unclassified | place...
TATATATAATTTGGTTGGTTTTGTTATATAAAAAATCAATATATGCACCAAGTGGAAGGATCAAGTTTCTATCATTTTTTCTTATGTGGTCTCTATCAAACGTTATATCTAGCTATCTCTAGTCCCTTATAAAACCACAAAGAAATAAACCTTCATAGTGTACCCTATAAGAAAGTTGATATAGCCATTAAAGAAGTAGGACACTAGAGGTCTTTTCTTAATGATAAAACTGAGAATACCACACTAGAGGCATGATGGCTCTCCCAATTTTGATATGGTATGTCATAGCTCGATTTTAACCTTGTTTCACCCATTTTTTCTACTTTGTTTTCAAATAAAATAAAAAATACAAAATTCCCATGAAAAATGCATTATCGATGCAATTAAACCAATTCTCAATCATTTCATAATTTTTAATCATTTTATTTATCATTTTCATGTTAGAAAATTTTCAAAGATTGAGATATCAATTCTTTTTAAAGAATAAAAAAAAAACGATGAAATTCTTCTATTTTTCACGTCCACAACAAAAAACTGGAAACATTTCTTTTCATTCCCTCATTATTTTTTCTTCTCATTAGAATAAGCCAAAGTTCAGACTCCATCTCTTTGCTAATTTACAACTAATTGTAGCCATAAACCCACCCTTAAAGTTAGCCCATCTTGCTACAAATCAAACCAAAAAACACCATTTTCATCCCTTTAGTATTTGCTTCAAAATCAAGCAATAAAAATTCACCTTGTCATCCAAGTTTCAACTTGCAAAAAGTGTCAGAAGGACACCGTTTCAAACCAATTTTCATGCTATAAATGTTTTACAATCTACCATAAAAGTACAACTCATGTACCTTTTGTTATTGCCGTAGAAAAAGGCAAAAAACCATATCATTTCATCTTTTATTCCGGTTGTCAAACTAAGCAAAAAAAAAAAAAAAACCTTAATTGTCCTTCAAAACCAATTGGGCTATCACCACAAAGACATCTTTTATCAACTACAAATACTTACAAAGATAGCTAGCAAGGAGAGTTGGATGGTGAAGATTAATTCTACAAAGTTAAGGGTTGAGATTGAGTCTTGAAAGAGAAGTTCTAAGTCATTTCTTGAGGCTTATAAAAGAGAGAGAAGAAACATAAATGTAAGGGAACAAGAAAAAAGAGAAAAAAAGAGAGAGGATATAAACCAAGGGAGATTTGATTTGGAAGAGGTAGTCTGATATGGTTAAACCAGAATAATATTTGATTTTTGGGTTCTAATAAGAGTTAAACACATCGGTTTTAGGCATTCTTTGTCTTGATGGAAAGATAATACATATGCATAAAACCTTTATGAGAGTTTAAAACTCATTTATTCCATTTTGAAGTTCAAAACATAGAAGAAATTGAGAAGTTTGAATTTGTTTAGAAGCTCATTACAGCTCAGACCCTGTTTTGGTTTTTAGCCTATATCTGGAGTTATAGAAGTAAAAATAAAGTAAATTTAGCTGAGTTGGAAATCTAAGAGCGATATCTAAAATTTTTATGAAAGGCCCAACTCCAAACTATTATTTTGAGGCTTTAAATCTAGAAACAATAGTATCTCTTTCACAATAGCATCAGTAATCTTCATCAAGGTATAAATCCATGCAGAATTTGGGATAAATATTTTGATTCATGTATAATCTTCCATTTTAGTATTTTTAAGTTGCTTTTGCTTCATGTTGAGCCTAGCTTTTGATATGCATCATAGTACCATGGTTTTAAATAACATAAGCCTTAGTGAAATCTAATGTATTTTCCCCTTATGGTTTGTGTCTTGGTTTCCCCTTTTAACATTCTTTGTTAAAACTTTTTTAATGGTTAGGTTGATGAATATTCTAGTTTTAGAGATCGTTATAGACTTAACACATGGTTTTTAATCTTAAAACGAGTTCAAAAATATGATTTTCATCAAGTTTTTGTTAAGTTGATGATATTTTGACTAAACTTGTTTTTAATGGTTAGGTTAACAAGTGTCCAAATTTTAGGGACAATTGTATATTGAACAAATGGTTTTTATTAAAATGAGTTCAAATATATATTGACGAGTTTTTGTCAAATCGACGAGTTTTGGTTAAACATGGTTTTAATGGTCAGGTCGACGAGTCTCCTAGTTCTAGCAACCGACATAGGCTTAGCATGCTTTGAATGGTAAAAAATAAATAAATAAATCATTGAGTTGTGAGACTTATGATTCAGACCTCGACGCTAACTTAACGGACATCAATTAATGATAAATGACTTACAAATATGCTTAAAAAATAATCTGAATGGTAAATGACATGCATAAAAATGATTTAAGAGAAAACATATAGCTAAGGTAACTTATCTTAAGAAAAAATACATTAAAAGTGATGTTTATCTTCCTTTAAGCATAGCCAACCCCTTACTCAAATATCTGGAATAAGTACATATTTTAGGATTCATATTTCCTTAAAACCTAGGCAGTGAATCCATTTTTTCATTTTTCTAGTTATCCATTTAATTTTTAGAGGTTCCAATTTATATCAAGTAGCGACATAACAAATTTAGCTTTTCGAAGAAAGCCAAAATAAGGTCCTTAATTAACCTCATTTTGCATGTTGGATATATGGTTTGAAAGAATGGCCAAAATGATCACTAGAATATTATACAACTGGAAACTTAAAAAGAAAAAATAATTAATTGCTTTATTGTATAAAAACCTTAACATCTAGCTGCAAAAATTGAAAAAAACACATAAATACAAAATTTCCTTAAACTTTATGAGGACAAAAAAGCCCTAAGCTTATACTAATAAGTTATGTATCTCAAAATATTAGAATAGCCATTAAGTCTCTTATCATTTCTTCTCTTCCACTATTTTCATCTCCAACAACGCCTTCAAAATACATGATTATTTTTAGGCTTGTTGCTTGTTAAAATCCTATCAACTTGTGTTGTGTTCTTTATTTGGATTAAAACCCATTGAGAAGTTGTGTAAAACAAAACAAGCTAAAATGATTTTTTTTTGGTTGAAAATAATGGAAATCTTTCATGGAAAGTAAAACAATGCACTTTTCTTGATGATTTAAAACATTAATCACTTAATCAAGTTGGCATGGATATTTCTTATATAATCCTAACTTAAAGGCTAAGTGTTAGTAGTTTTAGAAAGTAGTATAAAATCAGCAAAATGAGATGCTACAATTAACTTTGGAGAAATTTTTATTAAATTAAGCTAGACTAATCCCTAAAATCCTGCAAAACAAATTTCTTATTGAGATAGGGGCTCTTCAATGCTTAAACTAGCAAATCATATAAGGAAAATAATGTATAGAAAAAAGAACGAGAACAATGTGTGCAGGAGAGTAAATATTGTGATTTTCATGTGTTATGTTGTTTTGTGATTTTATGTACCTAGTGATCCGGGGCATTTATGTACCTTGGTCATATGAGATTATTTCATAGGGCATGATGTTGTAGACATACTGTATGATTATAATCATAGAGAATAATTACCTTTACCACATAGGTAACTTGTAAAATGAGTTGTTCAGCGTAAACGCTACACTAATTAAATCATTTTCTAAGATTCTTGAATAAGAAGTTGATCATTCATAAGTACATTTTAGGTTAAATGTGCAAGTAAATAACACATTCATTGTAGGGTACTGATGAATCCAAATAAAATGGATAAAAAAAATCTTCCAAAATAGGGCCAAAGAAATCCCTTTAAAAGAGCAAAAATCCAAAAAAAAACCTAAGGAGCATAGGCCGGGTAAAGAGCTCAAGCCTACGCACTAGGAACATGGGCTCGGGCAAGTAGCTAGAGCCCATTCTCCTTGCATGAGTGTATGGACACCTAATGCATGGGCACCATGTAATGCACTGGGCGTATGCCCAGTTGGTGCTGGCCTTGCTGCATAATACCAAGGATGTTGGGCATGCATCCTAGCGCTTTTGTGGACTTGGGTTGTTAAGCTCGAGCCCAACATTTTTTGATCTACGCAGTGTGCCTGGACCCACTTTCATCTTTAATGGGCTCGGGCAAGGTGCCGGAGCCCAACACTCGTTAGAGAATTTTTTTCGGACCCCATATAGGTTTTTTAGTATTTTATACTGATCTAATACGTATTATTTTGAGTAGAATATAACTTAAAATATCACAAGGGTACAATTACACTTCAGTCCCTCGTTTTCATAAAAGGGTAAGATTTATGAGTTATAAATACACCATGAATCCTTTAAGTCAAAGGTTCATATTCTCTTCATTCTCAATATTTTTAGCATACATATTTCAGAGTCTATCTCTCTAAAATATCATTGTATTTTCTCTCTCTATAAAGTTATTGACTTTACCATTGGAGAGTTCTTATATCCATAAAAGGGGACCTTTTGCAAGCACCAGCTACCGGTCACTTGGCACCACCTGCTACTACCACAATTACCGGTTACCTGCCTTACTAGGCATTACTTGCTACCACTTATAAACCTTGTAGGCTTTCTATATCAAGTTACTAGATATCTTGACTATGAAGAATGAATCAAATTGCTTGAACTAAAAGATTAGCAAATTATTCAACACATCAGCCTTATTCCTAAACATCTTGGATTTTAGAAATCATCAATTTGCGTCGTTTGTCGGAAACTAATTAAAAAGACATCATTTTCTAAATTTTTTTTTGACATTTCCATGCAATTTCATGGCACACAACTAAAACACTCCTTAGATTGGACTCAAGACAATTATATTTGTTATCACAAACATTTATACCCAGTCAAATCTTCAACAACTCATAAGTCAGGTACAACTCCTTACCCAAACCTTGTTGGCAACTCAAGGTTAAAATCAAACCTTGACACCCCAACAAGTCCTGGCAACTATGGTAACAATTTGACCTCATCACTATCTCTATCGGCCGCTCTCAGCACCCGTAACCCGTTGCACTACCTATAAGAGTTTAGGTAGAATGACCTTCAGGATAGTATCTTGCCTCCATACTCGTCAAGTCCCTCTGGGGTCGCTCATGCCATTGCGATACTCGTGCACATAGTCGGTACTCTAGACACATCCCCTCAACTACTGCGAGATAGACCTCAGTTACCAATCCCGTTGTTTCACGCTAAACTTTTGAGGCTCTTTAAATCCTAACAAATCACCTTATAAAGTATAATCTTTAATGGGAATGTAAGTTTATTTTTGAAATAATAATAATGTGTCTTTGACATACACTTCCTAACTACAGATCTCTAGTAGGGACTTTCGACCACTCTCATTGAAGGGAATTGACTTGGTTTTTCTAGAGCAATATCTTTACAATCACTAGGGATTGATCTCGAATCCCCTTACTCTCTAGTGTAGTCTTGAACTGACATATTCTCCAAGTGATGTCAAATGGGCCTCTCACTAATTCGCTAGGGGTTGATCTCGGATCCCTCATCCTATAATACAGTCTTAAACTAGCATATTCTTCATATGATTCCAAAGGGCCTCTCATCAATTTACTAGGGATTGATCTCGGATCCCTCATTCTTCAGTGAAGTCTTGAACTCGCACATTCTCTAAATGATGTCAAAGGGCCTCTCACCAATTTGCCAGGGGTTGATCTCAGATCCCCAACTCTCTAGTGCAATTTCAGACGAGCACATTCTTTAAGTGATGTCAAAGGATCTATCATCAATTTGTCAGGGGTTGACCTTAAATCCCCATTCTTCAATGCAATCTCGGACTCGCACCATTCTCTAGTGAGGGGCTCTCATGTCTCATGTAATCATAGAGAGGTCATATATCTCTCACACTCCATTGACTATTATTTAGTGAGGGGTTACCAAGCCCTCATACAATCACAAAAAAGGTTACAGACCTTTTAGGCCTGCAAACCTCCCACTTTTCAGTGATATCTTTCTTTAATTAAAGGCTTTCATGTTACATTCCATTCTAGAGAAGTCACATACCTCCCGCACTCCAGTGCGACCACTCTTTAAGAGATGAACTTGATTTCCCTAGTATAATAGAACCACCTTCCATGGGTTTTCCCTCTTCGTCCTTTAGAAATTTTTTTAAGTATAAGTGTCAATATGGTTCGCTTATTTCTGCCCTTCAGAAAGTTTTCTAAATATAGAAGAGGTTCCCTTCAGCCTTTTTGAATATTTTCAAAGTATAGGCTCACCATTTATGAGTTTCTACCAACTACTTAGAAAGTTTTCTAAATATGAGCCTTTTCTCCATAAATTTCTCATGACCTCTTAGAAAAATATTCTAAATATGAAGGCTTTTATATCTTACCTCACCCTCCTAAGAATTTTTCTAAGTATGGTTTCCTTAACGGTTCCTTTCTACATACTTAGAATGTTTTTCAAATATGGTGCACACCCTTACACACGGGCTCTCTAGTTTATTACCTGAGGTTCCAAACCTTTTTCTCAGATGAAGGAAATTCGATGAACTCGTCATGGTAACAAGGTATTTTTACAAGTCTTTACAGATTAATTCCATAAAGACTTGAGGGCTGCTGATGGATCCAAATAAAATAGACCAAAAAAATCCCTCAAAATAGACCAGAAGAATTCTTTTAAAAGAAGAAAAGGCCCTAAAAACACCTAAGGGCTCGGGTAAAAAGCCTGAGCCCATGCATCAGAAACATGGGTTTGTACAAGTATTTTGAGCCCATGATCCTTGCATGGGCACATGGATGTCAGTGCATAGGCACCATGTAGTGCACTGGGTGTCCGCCTAGTGCGTGTACACCTTTATAGGGCATACACCCACTACCAAGAGTGCTGGGCATGCACCCCAATGCCTTTGTGGGCTCAGGCTATCATGCTTGAGCCTAGTATGTTGGGTCTAGACAGCGAGCTTGGATCCACTTTCACCTCTAATGGGCTTGGACACCTTACCCGAGCTCAACACTTGCCCATATAATTTTTCCCGGACCCCACACATGTCCCTTAGTATTTTATACTAATTCAATACGTATTATTTTAAGTAGAATACAACTCAAATATCACAAGGGTGAAATTACACTTCAGTCCCTTCTCTCCACAAAAAAGATAAGATTCATGGGCTATAAAAACACCATAAATCCTTCAAGTAAAAAGTTCACAATCTCTTCATTCTCAATATTTTTAGCATACATATTTTCAGAGTCTATCTCTCTAAAATATCATTGCACTTTCTCTCTCTATATTGTTATTGACTTTTCTATCAGAGAGTCCTCACGTCCATCAAAGGGGATCTTTTGCAAGTACCAGCTACCAGTCACTTGACTTACCAGGGATCATCTGTTACTACCATAGTTATCGGTTACCTACCTTACCAAACATTACCTGCTACTACTCACCAACCCCAATCTCTTCATTTTCAATAGTTTTAGCATATATATTTTTAGAGTCTACCTCTCTAAAATATCATTGCACTTTCTCTCTCTATAAAGTTACTGACTTTACCATCAGAGAGTCCCCATGTCTATCAAAGGGGACTTTTTGTAGGTACCAACTACCGGTCACTTGGCTTACCAGACATCACCTGCTACTACTACAGTTACCGGTCACCTGCTTTACTAGGCATTACCTATTATCACTTATCAACCCTCTAGACTTTTCATATCAAGTCACCAAATATCTTAACTATAGAGAATGAATCAGATTATTTGAACAAATAAATCAATTAATTATCCAATACATCAACCTTAGTCCTAAACATCTTGGATTTTGAAACTCATCAGGTACTCTCTCCTTCCTTTATATCTAGACACACTTTATTTTGGAATCTTTACATTAATATATGTCGCATTGATGACACCAATATAGTAATGTAAGAATGACATTTAAAAATTGACATGGATGTACTTTTTATACCATCATGAAAATAGGGATAAAATGTCACTCCATTTTGAAGTATTTTTGAAGGGATTGTGAAATCACATGGTTGTATAAAAAATTAATCTTTAAGCATTATAATTTCTTAGAGCACTTGATGAAAATGATTAATTGTCTAACAATCTAAAGTATAAGTTAATTTTTATTTATTTATTTTTTATTTATACACCATATAAAATTCTAAATAACACAAGATGAGCCATTTAAATTACTCCAAAACTATATAGTACTATATTTATATTGACTATCAACTGTAAAAATTTAAAAACAAGTCAATAATAATAAAAAATAAAGTACAATCCTTATAAAAAAAAAACTAAAGGAGATTACTTGAAATCAATCATGTTTATTTAATAAACATTAAAAATTATTTATTTATAAATAATAATAAATGATATATTAAAATTTGAAAAAAAAATATGATAAATTTATTAGATAGTGTACATGCTTTTCAAAGACAAATTATTAGATGTAAAAGATTTGGGCTCAACACATACGTTTAGTTCAGTAAAAGTTATGCCAAGAGATAACAATGGCAAGTGTTTAACAATGTAGTGTAGAACGTTTTTATAATAATTTTTTTATTTTTTTTATATTTAATATCAACATATTAAAAATATAAAAACAAAATACTTAAAAATATCAATTTAATATTTCTCATATGAATAACAGTTTAAACAATATTTTAAAAAAACAAATTGAACCATAAAAATAAAAATAAATTAGAAAATGTGATAAGATGAAAGTGTGTAATTTTTCAAATGATATTATTCATTTAAATTCTTTTAATTACAGTGATAATTATTTAAAAAAAATAAAAAAAATAAACACGACCTAAAGCAACTGCCGGGACAGCAGCTTGGAAGCTAAATTACAGAAAGTTCGAATGATAACGTCTGCTACTCCTAGCAAGAGACCTTTAATGATGTGGCATTGAGGAACTCAGAAAAACTTTATGAGAGTGTCTTCCGACACTTGACTGAACACGAGGTCTCAAAAAGTGTGTAATATTAAGGCCTCTTTTTTGGATACTATTTATTAATTAATCCACTAAAATATTAGTGTAGCATTCATGAAAATCTTCAGTCTTCCTCAACTTGACCGCTTACCTTTTGGAAAAGAAGAAGAAAAATCAAATGGGTTTTCTTAGCTAGACACATTATTTGGTTTTGTATGTGAAGATAACAAGGATGGGCAATTTGGAGACTCTTGCAACTATAATACATTCAATTGGTTATTTTACATGATTTTATAATTTTAATAACCAAACAGTTACGAGTTCAAATTTTATTATTTTTATTTATTTGATAAAAAATAAACACAAAAATAATATAAATTTATATAAATTTTAAACTCAAATTAAGAGTTTTTATTTGAAAAAATGTTTTAGATAATAATATAAATTATATATTGAAAATTTATCAAACAAATTGTTTAACAAACATAGTTGATAAAATTAATTGATTTAGTGTACGTGATCACATGGATTAAAAGACTTTAGGGTCTTGATCCTTTGACCAAACCTTACTTTTCTTGTCTACCAAACAATACCAAACTTCCTCCGAAGTAATTCTCGAACATAAGCACAACACACAAGCAAATCTTATTATAGCCACAGCTTGCGCTCTTTACTATTGCACTATTACTATATATTCCTTCATGACTGCATCCCTTCCATAATCTCATAGAGAAAAATCCAAAGCACGCACATACCCCCGATCTCTGTGTTGATGGAAAATATATCTGAGGCATCACCATCACCATCACCAGGGAGTTCTTCCTTGGCAAGTCTAAGTATTCAAATGGTCTCGAAATCAGTCTCCGAGAGACTTCTTGGTAAGTTCTTTGATGCATCTCAATATGACTTCGATTATGAGCAAAGTGGTCTTTGGTCTCCACCAATACCTGCCAGAAGGGTTTTCTTGGCTTCACCAGCAGGCCATATTTACTCCCAAGGTGAGTTTTTCTCGGAGCTCAAGAAAGGAAAGAGAGCGTGTAGAAGGCGCATTGCTTGCTTCAATGTAAGTCTACTAATAATGATGACATTCTCTTCATTATAATATCAGTAATTCACCACGGTTAGCTCTTCATGTTTTTATACTTCTCTATGCGTGTACACCATGCTTGTTCTTCATTTTTCAATCTGTTCACTGCATTTTCTGAAAAGAAAAAATGAGGAGCTGTTTGCATATCTTGGATCATAATTAATTATATTCATCCATGTGAATTATTTTATATGTGTGTAGTTATATTGTTTATATGTTACGTACATTTATAGATATCAGTTATATCTAGAAAATGATTTTGGGATGCCTTTTAATTTCTTCTTCTTTTTTCCTTTAATTCGCAGGCCTTTTGGTGCACTTCAAGACGACAACCTTGATTGGTGCCATCCCCGCCTTATTTTTTTCTTTTACAAAGGCATGTTTAGTCTCAATCACTATTCCCAAGCTGCATTGGGAAGCTTAATGGATGATAGTCAAAAAGGTTCAATTCAAAATATTGAACCCCAATAATATATATATATATATATATATATATATATATATATATATTGAAAGTGGAAGAAGTAGTGATTAGGGAAGTTTCATACCCATATTATGTAGACAATTAATTAGTTTACTAACTTGCCACATGAACTGCTGATTTATTATTTTTAATTATTTTTTAGAATGCCACTTGACGCTTCATACCCGTATTAAGATCCCTTGGCACTTGACGCTTTGGCTATTGGGAGATGCCACATGCATCGTTTGAAAAGTGTGGGAAAAAAATCCCCTGGATGTAAGCCTAAGGAAATTTGATTTCATGGTTAATTTAGTAACTTTAATTTTCAAATTAAAATGAAATTTCAAAAAATCCCTAAGATTTAAGTTAAATGAATTTTGCTTTTAAAAGATATTTAGTAATTTTATTGTGCAAAGAAATTGTGAGTTGGTTGAGATGCTTCTAGTCAATTTGGTAATGACAAATTAATCATGTTAAAAAGACTCTATTACCTCCCAAGCCAAGTTACTTGGTTTTGTTTTAGATAAAAAAATAATCATTTCACTATACAAATTCATAGTGAAATGTGAGTGTGTGCATAATGAAACACTTATTCCAATTAGGTTATTTGTTTTTTTTTTTAACTAGCTAGGGATACCCCTGCTATGTTCTAGGGATGATTTCAAGCTAATTTACAACGTAAGAGAAGAACGCTCCGATGTTATAGATATATTTTTCAGTATTATAAAATTTTTAATCAAGAACTAAAAAGAAAATGTCTATGTTTTATAAAACAAATTGGAAAAAATATATGAAATGATAAATCTTAGAACAAGTTAATGCTATTTAAGGATTAAAATAAAAACTTGATCTTCATTGTTGAAAGTAAATTATAGATACACATGTAAATATCTAACATCATGAAATGAGTAACTTTTAACTTTTTAAATTTAATTGTGTGGCAATAAAAATGAATATTTATAAGAAAGTCCAAGATTTAAATTCCGGAGAAAAAATGTATTTTTAACTTAAAAATCTCTTTTCTTATTAATCTTTTTATGAAATGTTAATTTTGGTTATTGATTTTTTAATTTTAGTTTTAAGAACAACATAGAATTTGTTTTTTTGTAAAATTAGTCTCTAATTCAACTTTAGAATAAATGACAAATCAAGCATGCGAGAACATACAAATCAAAATAAATAATAACACATAAAACCATGTCAACTTAACTTAACTTAACTTAACTTGAAAGGATATAATTAAAAATAAATAAAGTGTAATGATCAATATAAAAGGATATAAAAAATCCAGGACCGAAGATGAGAAACACTATTGTTTTTTTGTTTCCAAATCTTTTATTTTATTTTATTTATTTGTTAATGTTAATTAACTGAGAGGCAACTAAGAATCTTAACCCTAACTATGATTATTTTCAAAAACCAAAAAATATAAAAATCAAGTTTATAAAAATCATTTCACTATGCGCACAGTGAAACACTTATCTCAATTAGGTTTTTTTGTTTTAACTAGCTAGGGATACCTACACTGTATTGTAGGGATGATTTCAAGCTAATTTATAATGTAAAAGAAGAACGCTATGGTGTTATAGATATATTTTTCAGTATCATAATTTTTTTTTATTTGTTAATATTAATTAAGTGAGAGTATTGAGACTGGAACCGTAACCCTAACTATGATTATTTTCAAAAACCAAAAGATATAAAAGTACTCTAGTTTATAAAAAGAGTAGAACAAATGAATTCACAAAACATATATACCATTTGATTGTCCCGTATAATCTAAGAAAACTACGTGATTCCGGTAGAAGATAATATTTTTTTCCTAGAAAAATTTTAGAAGAAAATATTATTTGAAAATTAGCCAGTTTCATGACTAAATACAGAAATGGTCAACCTTAAACTATTAAGCAATGTAATGAGCTTTGTCGGAAACAGTAACATTGTAAAGACTTGCACGTAACTAGCATCATCTTTTACTGTTTGGGGTCAAATTTGGTTGTCATTTCTGCAAGTAGCTATTGAAATTTAACTAAACCACAAGTCTAAATTCAAGAATGTGATGTATGGGCCAATCAAAACAAACTAATCCATCAAAATACTATTTATGGGCCAATCAAAACAAACTAATCAATCAAAATGCTATTTATGGGCCAATCAAAACAAACTAATCAATCAAAATACTATTTTTGCCCGTGCATCTCCTTTATATGTTAAAAATAATAATTATTCTACAGCGTAGTGCTAGTCAATTCAGCTGCAGGGACTAAAATCAATGTCTTTAATGGAGAAATAAAAGAGATATTGTGGCACATGGATCCTCAGCAGTCAAGGTAATCGTATGGAATCATGTGACGAGAGCTGAAATGCTTATCTAATAGTTAACTTTAAAATCTCGGGAATTAGTTAAAATATACGTAAACTATTTCAGACAACAACAACCAACAACATAGTACAAATGTACCTAACCCAATTCGACGAGGTATTTCTTAGACAAGCCTGCAAATTTTCGTATTGGCAAATCAACAAGCTAAAGATTTTCCTTAATTTGTCAACTCCACAGATATCGACTCAACTACTAATACCTTGAATCTTTCTTCTCTCCCAGCTTATAAATAGCTAGCAATATTCCACCTATGGTACACATCCTCTCTGCTACAGATATATAGCCTGGATTTAATTCTTTTTGTAGCATATTTTACATAAATGGCTCGTTTAAGCACAGTCCCGTTCATCTTCTTTCTCATTTTGATTTGTCACGCACAGTCTTTTGAAGCCAGAAAGTTCTTGAGCTTGCAGAAGAACGAAAACCCTTCTTTGAAAGACAATACCACGCCATCTTACTATCGTGTTAGTGAAGGCCATGCAATAGTTATCGATACAGGGTTCATCATTTCCCACCTTTCCAAGATCGATCGAATTTTGCGTTCCGCCCCCAGTCCTGGAACAGGAAACTAGATTATATCACTTTTGTATCACATCATATATATATGTGTGTGGGTGTGGGTGGGTGGGTGGGTGGGTGGGTGTGAAAAATTGCATTTTAAATTGCAACTTTCAGTATGATATATGTTCGCAGAATATATTTTAGGTTTGAATAAAAAGTTGCTCATTTGGCCGTTAGTATAGCTTGTATTCTTGCGTTAGTTTCTCTCCTTATTAAGAAGAGCCTTTTATATAATTGTTGGTGGCATTCTCTCTTGTTCATAGAAATACAGGGATTGAAAACATAGATAAAATAAATTTACGGACGAAACATAAAATGCCCAAAGAAAAGGGATCGAATATGAAAAAAAGTGAAACTTAATGGGCCAAAATGAACCTTTTCATGTCATCCGAACAACAAATGCGCGAGAAGGGTTTTTATAAAATGTCAATTATGATCTTTTTATTTTTAGTTTTAAAAACAACATAAAAGTAGTTCTTTTGTAAAATTGATCTATAATTCAACTTCAAAATATTTAACGACAAGTCAAACACGTGAAAACAAATAAATAATAACAAATAAAATTATGTCAACTTAATTTGTAGTGATTAAAATAAAAGGAGTAAAGATTTCATGGACCCAAGATGAAAAACACTATTCATCTACAGTAGATGAAAAATGTTTTTTTTTCTTCAAATATTATATTATATTTTATTTTATTTGTTAAAGTTAATTAATTGAAAGCATTGAGCTGACTGAGAACCCTAACCCTAACTATGATTATTTTAAAAAACCAAAAAGATATAAATGTCTAGTTTATAAAGAGAGTAGAACCAATGTTATTAAAAACGTGTTTTAACTCGTAAAATTATATGATGTTACGAATCAAAACATATAAAACGTATAAAAACGGGTTAAAAACTCGAAAACCAGTAAAATCGGTCAAACTCGTATAAAATCGGTTCAACTCGTTAAAAACGGACTGATTTTACAATTTCACCGTAAAAATTATAAAAACTGTTGAGTTAGCACTCCCTTTTTCCCATGAGTCCCCACTCCCCCGCGGCCTGACACTCCACCCACTGACCCACCTCCTTTCCCTTTTCTTTTATCATCCTAAGGGGTTTTAATTTGTTTTAATTTTGGACAAAAAAGTCTCATGTATTTGTTGTTATGCATGTCGTTTTCATGCATGACAAATTTTCATTAAACAAAGAGATTAAAATTACTTTTAATTTTTGATTTATGTGATTTTCGTAGCACAAAAAGTATTTTAAGCTTAAAGGAAAAAAAGAATTCACCAGCAATAAATTATTTTCATGTACGTCGCTGTGAGAGAGGCGCTTGAATTAAAAAATAACTCTTATATTTGTATTGATATGTAATTTTGATAGAATATTGAAGGAAAAACAAAATCGAAAGGAAAAAAAAAACAAATTTGAGATCTGAGCCAAATGCTTCACATAGTCACTTGCATCCTGAGCCACATGCTTCACTTGCTCTCAGATAATTTTTCATTATGAAGCTCCTATCTGATCTATGCCTAAATGGCATGACATGGTTTGGCAAGGAAACTAAATGTGAGGTTTTTTTTTAAATAAATAAATTAGCATCTTAATTAAAAGATTTTTACATAATAATATTATTTAAAAATATTTTGATAAAATATTATATTTTTATCTTATTATGCTTAGTAAATACAACATATAAATATCATTTTTAAAGATAACTATAAAAAATTATTTGATATCGCCACAATCTTTGAATTGACTTCAATAAAAATAAATGTTTGGCCTGACGACCCAATGTATTTGGGCTTGTTGATGAGTTTTTTTAATTTTTATTTAGGTGAAACATAAATTTATTAAAAAAAAATTATAAGATTCAATTGAGCTATTTACATGAATCACTTATTTAATGATCCGCGACATAACATATAATTTAGTTAAAATATTTTACTTATAATTTAATGATTTTACGAGTCGAGTTTATATTGTATGTTCCGTATTGGGTTAAAAAAGTATTTTTTACAATATTGAGAATAACATATGAATTCACAAAACATATATATCGGTTGTTAGAGGTGTAAAAAATATTTTTAACTATCCATTTGATTTCCCCCCTGTAATGTAAGAAAATTACAGTTCTTTCGTGATTCCGGTAGAAGATAGTATTTTTCCTATAAATGTTAAAAAATATATATTATTTGAAAACAAATCAGTTTCATGACTAGTCAACATTAAACTATTAAGCAAGCTAATGAACTTTGTTCGGAAACAGTAACATTGTAAAGACTTGCACGTAACAAGCATTTTGTATTGTTAGGGGTCAAATTTGGTTGTCATTTCTGCAAGTAGCTATTGAAATTCAACTGAACCAAGTCTTGCTCCATTAAGTAGTTACTATTCAAGAATATGATGTAAGTGCCAATGAAAATAAATTAACCAAAATTAAAAACAAAAAAAACAAAAGGTGAAAACACTGTTCACCTAGTCACATTGCACCGTGGAGAGCAGTGTTTTCACCTTCTTATCATTTGAAAAAAAACAAAAAAAAACTAACCGGCTAATAATTGAGGTTAGAATTATCCTTGTAATATAATCATTTTTTTATTTTTATATTAATTGAGGATATGATGGGTATTTTATGTTCTGAAAGCACAATAAATTTACATCATTACCCTTATAAATAAATTGTTAGCTACCATTTAGGGTTACTTTTGTATTTTCATATAAAACGTGCAGACATAGCTTTATTGGTTTTTTTTTTTTTTGTAATTAATGGGTTGGGGTTGGGGTATTTTAGTCTTTTAATAAATCAAAAGTATTAAAAAAAACATGTTGTGCAAGTGTCAATCATTCTACCATCTTTGGACGACACTTGGTATTTGCGCTACTTTGTAATTTTTCAAATCAGCTACTAAATTTTTTTTTTATTTAATTTTTTTTTTGTTATTATTTGTTTTATTTGAAATAATTTATGAAATTTAAATTTTATTTTGATTTAATCCTCACTCAATTTCTTACTTTGTCAAATTTGATTATCATTCTTTTAATTACTATTTATAGAATCTAAGATAATTTTTAGAATTGATTTTTTTTTATTTGACCCTTCACTATTTTTCTTAAATTTGATTTCATCCTCATTATTTTGATTGTTGTTTTTCTCCTTTGCAAAAATTTTTAGATTGATATTTTTTTTTATTGACTTCATCATTCAACATTTAATTGATTTTGGTTTGAGCTTCTTGGTTAAACACGTGTCTAGGATTTCACGGGTTGCAAGTTTTGAAAATTAATCCAATTTTAGAGGGTTCACCTGAGATTGCTTTGCTTTTTTTTTTTAATCATCTTTTTAACTTGATATTTTTTCAGTTTCATCATTCAATATTTATTGAATGGAGGTTGAACTCTATTTTTTCTCCAACTTTTTGCATCCTTTGTTTCTCTTTTTTTTTATTAGGTTATCTCAAGCCTTTTTATTTATTGTTCTTTATTAAATTTATTTATTTTTAAATAAATTTTATTTTTAAATTAAATAGAATTGATTGAATATATGTGAATGTTCACTACCTTTTGTTTTTTTTTTAGTTTTCTTTCCCAGGGTTTTGCTTTGGTGATCTTTACTACTTTTTTCAATGTCATCAAGCAGTTTTTTTATAGTAGGCTTTGAACCGTCTCAGCAAGTTTTTATAATAGTGAGTAATATCTATAATGGAATAATAGTGAGTCTCCAGTAATATATGATATCTGCATCTTATTTGATTTAGTTAATTTGTATCAAATATTTTTATTATTATTATTCATTTGCTACCAATACCTATAATTTAAATCAGATTATTACATTACTTCCAGTTTATTAACCTGCTGTAAAAATAATACTTTTAACTAAGCATCTCTTTTATATGGTAAAAAAAAATAAATGGGTCTATCTCTATCTACCATGTATGTAGCTACAACTAGATTCGGCTACAGGGACAAAAATCAATGTCTAGATCCTGAGCAATCTGAGGGTCTTGGCTTGTCGGTGGGAGGAGCTTGTCTCCTCCTGCTGCTTCTGGGTTCGAGTTTTCATGTGCATGTCTGTCATCCCTGTGGTGCTTTACATGTCCACTGGGTTTGCAGGGTAGTCAGTGGGCCGTGGAATTAGTCGTGGTGCGTGCAAGCTGACCCGAACACCCACGTAAATAAAAAAAAAAATTATTGTTGCATGAAAAGTACTGCTAGAAAAACAAAAAAGTTACCAAGAAATATTTAAGAAAGGCCGGCAACGTAGTTCAAATGTACCTAACCCAATTCCACGAGGTATTTCTTAGACAGGCCTGCAAATTTCGTATTGGCAAATCAACAAACCAAAGATATTCCTTAATTTGTCAACTCCACGGATATCGACTCAACTACTGGTAACTTTAATCTTTCTTCTCTCTCAGCTTATAAATAGCTAGCAATATTCCACCTGTGCTACACATCCCCTCTGCTACAGATATATATAGCCTGGATTTAATTCTTTTTGTAGCATATTTTACATAAATGGCTCGTTTAAGCAGAGTCCCGTTCATCTTCTTTCTCACTTTGATTTGTCATGCACAGTCTTTTGAAGCCAGAAAGTTCTTGAGCTTGGAGAAGAAAGAAAACCCTTCTTTGAAAGATAATTAGCTGGAGAAGTGTTAATTTAATATGGTATGTAGCTAATTAGCTGGTTACACGTGGTATTATTATATTTATGTAAATACATATTTATTATTAATAAATACTTAATTTATCTTTAATATTTATATGATATTAGATTAATGAATCTAGAGTAACGATAAAGTTTATGGGATAAAAATACTTTGTAATTAAAAAAATTTATAAAGTTATTATAATTATAAGATTTATATTGCATCAAAACATTGTTCATGTTATGTTCTTTTCTTTGTAAATGGAAGCATTTGTTCTTATAAGCTGAAATATAAGGGATAACTAGAACTAATATGTAGGTGTTTGTCATAAGATATGTACATTGAACTGGTTTGCATGAGAATTTCATATGAAAAGATTATTTATGTTTATGTAAAGACTCATATGACGGCTATGTAAGTGATTCTTAGACTTGAAATTACTAGGTCATTTTATATAGAAAAATATTATATTTTGATTATATTAAATATTATCTTAATCGAGATAATAAAAGTGTAGATATATTTAGATTGCATCTTTTTCAGTATGTATGTATGTTCGCAGAATATATTTTATACAGAGGTGGTTTGAATAAAAAGTTGCTAATTTGGCCGTTAGTATACCTTGTATTCTTGCATTAGTTTCTCTCGTTATTGAAAGAGCCTTTTTATATAATTAATTTATTAAGTTATTGGGTCATCAAGTGAATTCTAAAATGCTATAATTTTAATAGTTTTTTTTAATGAAACAATATTATTTTGAATAAAAAACTAAAATACTATAAAGCCAAGGCATTCTTGTGTCTGGAATGCCACACTTGCACGCTTAAGTTTTTTTGCTGTCATTTGCAAGTGTTTAGTCCCAAAAATTCAATTTCAATCTTATTGATGCAAAACATGAAAATACAATTATATGGGCCTTTAAAATCCCATTACTAATTACAAATATATATTTTAATTAGATAAAAAAATTTAAATCAAACTAAATTAAAAAATATTAAGCTTCAACTACCTTGTCGCCTGTCGGTCATCATTAAAGACAAAAACTACCTTCATTGATTTATCCTTTAAAAAAAATAAAAAAATATTAAAATTGCAATTATTGGTGTCTAGAATTTAATTTTCAAGAATTTTCTCTCTCTATTTTTGTTTTACTACTTTCTCTCCCTTTCCTGGACATCTAAAGACTAAAATGAAAAAAATAAACTTACAAATGAAAACATAAAAATCTCATAGAAAAGGGACTAAAAATAAAAAACCAAACTCTAGGGACCAAATTGAATATTTTCATGGCATGTAAGCAACAAAATCGTGAAAAGGTTTAGTTTTTTTAAATTATCAATTCTGATCCTTGATCTTTCAATTTTAGTTTTAATAACATCATAAAATTAATTTTAGTAAAACTGGTCTCTAATTCCACATCATAATTTTTAACAAAATGTACATGCGAAAATATAGAAATTAAAGCAGCTAACAACAAATAAAACATGTCAATAGAACCTATAAAAATGTAATTGAAAAAAAATAAAATTCAGTGATTCAAATGAAAAGAAAAGAACTTAGGGGTTGAAGATTTGAAAAAAACATTGTTACCCTTCAAGTTATGTTAATTCATAAAATATCTTAATAATTTATATTCTTATAAATGAAAACAAAAGTCTACTAGTTATGTACTTGTGTTAGGTCACGAGGTTTTTTTGCGTTAAAAATAATATCAAGGTAGTGCATACATGTTTTTTTTTATAAAAAAATTGTAACTCAAATCATAAATGGACTGAATCAAATAAATCATTTTATTTTAATTAGATGATAAAACATAAACAATGATAAAAAATATATGTTAAATTAAAAAAAAATACTAATGTTAATCTAAAAAAAATACTTTTATAAATAGGGATAAATGATGTACCTCAAGTAAAAAGGAAGGATAAGAATAAACGGGTACAATAATTTTTTCCCCTTCTACAATACTTGATCCTTTCCCCGAGCAACACTAGCTACAGTTTAAATGAGCGTTTTTTCCCTTTAAGACTCTAGCTACGGTTTAAATGCAAGAAGCATGAATTCACTAATGAGCGCAAGCTTCCTCCTTGAACTGCTTTCCTGACTAGAAGAAGAGGTCTATAAAGATGGCAGGACATTTAGATCTTTAGATCTTCGAAGCTAGCTTCACCACGATAGGACTTTCCCCCTGAATGCATGTCCGCCCAACTTCACCCCAGTTGAAGACCCCACCTTTTCCTCATTCTCTCCTGGGGCATGGGGCTTTTTCCGATTTGATATTGGGATTTCCTTTGGATTAAACTGGCAATTCAGCCGGGGAAGAAGGGCATTCGCCGGCTGTTTTCGAGAAGGAATAAGCGGTCGTCAGGCCTTCCCTGTCATGTGCCTCCTAAAGAAAAAAGGGTTTCTATCTCCACTCATGATACATGTTAATTTATCAAAAACTCTCTCTTCTACATTCAGGGTAAGAATTCCATCTGAGCTTATGCAAGAAAGTCTATAATCATAATAATAATTACTTGGCTGGTCGAGACTGAACTGCTCTGTGGATTTAGCTTACAATGTTTCAGACATAAGAATGAAAATGTTTCAGACATACCAACATTTGATGAGACTCATCGTTCTGGAAAAAAAATGGATTAATTGGATTGGTCTTCTTCTTCTTCCTCCTCCTTTTGAATTACCTCGTACAGTTTGGTAAATCTTTTGAAAATGTAATTGGCATCCGGGAATAGAATTGTCTTCTCAAGCTGGGACCTGTGAGACTGATTTCATGACAGAAATTCAGAGTTGATGTCTATTAGGTTGTACAAATAAAAATCTTGAGGCCTCAAACAAAATCAAATCCTCATTAGTAATTTCTGAGAACACTTATCCAGACGAATATTTGATCAATCATGAAAAGACTGGCATGTCGTGGAATTCCTCTACTAGTCCGAAGTCCGAACAAGGAAAGATAGAACCTCTGACTTCTTCGTTTTCACATGTCATTATAGTGCGAAACCCATCACTACGAAGATAATGCCAGCCGGATAATATTGGCTGTTATTAATTGGATTGGTCTTCTTCTTCCTCCTCCTCCTTTTGAATTACCTCGTACAGTTTGGTAAATCTTTTGAAAATGTAATTGGCATCCGGGAATAGAATTGTCTTCTCAAGCTGGGACCTGTGAGACTGATTTCATGACAGAATTTCAGAGTTGATATATATGAGGTTGTACAAATAAAAATCTTGAGGCCTAAAACAAAATCAAATCAAGAAACACAACTGGTCAAGAACATAATCCTCATTAGTAATTTCTGAGAACACTTATCAAGACGAATATTTGATCAATCATGAAAAGACTGGCATGTCGTGGAATTCCTCAACTAGTCCGAACAAGGAAAGATAGAACCTCTGACTTCTTCGTTTTCACATGTCATTATAGTGCGAAACCCATCACTACGAAGATAATGCCAGCCGGATAATATTGGCTGTTATTGGGACTTTTTCAACAAAAACGGAGTTACAGATGAAGTTGCCATCGGGTCCCATCCATGGTGATGCAAGAAGAACTACGTAGCATATGGGCCATGTTGCCCCAAATAAAATATCTAATTCCATTTTAAGACTTCAATTATCTTTTATAAAGGATTCTTGGTTATTTTCTTATGTTATTTTTGACGGTTTTACAACTTTTGACAAACACTTAAAACATATATATATATATATGTAAAAAGAATTCTTAGTTAAAAGACCAGCTTAGGTGTTCTCCCTTTCTCACAGGGTTCGATTATTTTTTTATGTAAAAAATAACTTTCATGTTTTGAAATGAAATTAAAAAAAACATAAAATACGATCATGATAAAAATATAATCATGCTAATTATGATTGAATCAATCTAGGATATTCCATGAGAATCACAACCTAATAATATATATATATATAAATAAAAGAAGCTTTATAGCTTTATATATATATATATATATATATATATAAACTTCAGTCATTAGACTTGAACTATCCAATCTAAAAAAATCATGAAGTAATTTTTAATCAATCATATATTAAATGATGAAATTAAAAAAAAAATCTTAATTATATAATTTTTTTTAAATAGCAATTAAAAAAATATGTATTAAAATTAAAATACAAAATAAATTTTATATTTAATTAAATGGTAAAATTAAAAAAAGAATTGATAAAAGGATAGTGTTTTTTCTTAAAAAAGAATGAGGCTCAAAATTAATATAAAAAATAAAAACAATGTTGTAATTAAATGGTGAAATTAAAAAGAATAATAGTTTTACAAAAGAGCCAAGAAAAAAATTAAAAATTAAAACAATGAGAACCAAATTGAAAAATATAATACCATCAATTTAAATTGAATGATGAAATTGAAAATCAATAAAACTTTTACAAAAGAATCAAGGAAAAAAATTAGAAATCCAAAGAATGAAGATTAGATTGAAGAATATGATATATGGTAAATTGGGATTTAATAATGAAATTGAAAATAAATAAAATTTCTATAAAAGGACAAAGAAAAAAAATGAGAAATTAAAAGAATAGAAACTGAAGTTGAAATACCAACAACTAAAAGGGTCAAGCTGTAATTTTCAGGAGTGACAAAAGAAAAGGAAAAAAAAACCTACTTATAACAAACTAACTATCACCGGAGACACACACTATATCAACCAGAAAAAGACATGGTGGTGCTTTCAAAGACATGACAAAAATGTATTTTAGGATCCTTGGAAGCACCCCACGCGCCGTCTGAAAAGTGCAAGGACTACCCACACACTCTCGGGTGTGCCACATGCGCACGTTTTTTTTTTATTTAACTAAATACAAAACTTCCCCTAAGTTGACTTTCTAATCACAAAAAAACCATTGTGAAAAACCAAAAATGTCCATTGACCTCATATTTAAGATTTTTTTTTTATTTAAGGGTATTTTTATTGTATTTTTATTGTTTATTATTTTATATCTAGTCAAATATCAAATTACCTCTTAACTTAACTTGTAATAACAAAAAAGTCATAGTGAAAATAAAAAAAATATCCATTGATGCTAGGTTAATTTTTTTTTGCTTTCAAGCTATCTGATCGTTTTACTATACAATTAAAATAAAAATATATATATTTATTTTCGATCAATTTAAAAATAACAAATGAACCATATAAATTTATCCTAGTTTATCCTTTTAATATTTGCCTCCGTATATTAAAAAGAAAGACTTTAAAATAAAAGGATCTATAAAAACTGTAATATAACCTGATGATGATACACTTTAGTGGAGCCTTGAATAACATATATATATATATCAGTAATTTTTTATGATTTCATTTTAATTTTATTTATACATTGTATTGTATTTGACTTTATTTTTTGTTTTCTTATAATTTAATTAAACATTTATCTAAAACTTTTATCGAATACACATTCAATGCATGTGTCAAGAATAATTGAGAACTCACTTTAAGATGCTGTTTAGTAATGTGGCTACGGGTGAACCATGCTGTTTGGTAATGTAGCTGTGGATGAGGTTCACCCGTAGCCACATATACCAGTGTTTGGTAATAAAAAAAGTAATTTTTCTTGGTAGGACCCATCAAAAAATTCAGTTTTTGTTTTTATTTTAATTGTGTTTTATTCAAAAAATTAGAAGGATATCGCTTGATGACGTAACAAAAAATTCAGTTTTTGTTGTTGCGTGTTTAAGAAACCATAAAAAATATAGTAATTGTTGGATATATTTCGTATGTGATGACATTGCATATAGTTTAATGGAATAATAAAAAAATTTTGATATCAATATTATTTATTTCATGATGTAATAATAGTAGTTAAATCTACAATATTTAAATTAAAAATATTTTTTAATTATTTTATAACCTCAATTTGAAAAACATTTTTTTAACTAAACACATTAAACTACTTTTTGTTCAATCTCAATTTCAACCACAGTTTTAACCAAACATATATTTTTCCAAACCAACCTCAACTAAAAGCACTTTTTATAAAATAATTTTTTTAAAACCACAACCACAACAGCAATCTCAATACCAAACACACTTTAAGTATATCACGACATTGATAAAGCCGCCGCTGCCCCACCCAAAAAAAAAAAAACATATTTCAACGGCCTAGATTTAACGTAGACAATATATAAGAGAAGACATATCATATTTCATGCTCCCACTCGGAACATTAGGCATTTTTATTACAAGATTTTATCATTAGACGAACAACTCAATCGATGAAAAAATTAAAATCCAAACACGCAATTATGATAATTAAAAGACTTTAATACTTAATTAAAAATAAGTCTTCATATAATTTTTCATATAAGCATACTTAAAAAAAATTATTTTATTTTATATCATGTTTTTTTTTTTGGACAGAATTTTTATATCCTGTTGTTATTGCAAAGTTTCATATTTTGTTTTTTCAAAAAATAGAAGAGAAATAGAGCTTTATTCTTTTTTAAAATAGACATAAAATAATTTTTTTCAATTAAAAATATATAAAACTAACTTGTCATTCATATTTAAAAATAAATTTAGTTTGATTATATGATGAAGAAAATATAAGCAGATGTAAAAAAATAAAATAAAAAGATAAATCATAATCTAAAATATATTTTTTAATTGCTTATATTTAGTAATATATACCTATAACTTAAACTCTTGAATAGAACATTGGATCTTGTATACTGATAAATAAATAAAAATATTTTCTCCTAACAAAATTATTATTATAATATCCATGATTATTTTTTCTTACAAGGAACTCCTTAGTTCAAATAAAATTTATGGTTAATCAATCCATCTGCCTTTATAAATTAGGCGTGTTCTTTCATATGTTATTTTAAAACTTTTTTACTCTCATGTGCCCTTTATATTTATATTCTCTCTCACAAATCTTATTTTTTTTTTAACTTTTGAGACAAAAATATCCCTCAAACTACTAAAATAAGATTTTATTTTTAATACATAAAATATTAGAACAATTAATTGTGAAAAAAATGAAAAACCAAGAAAGTATAAAATTTCAGGAAAATTAGAAAAAAAAGGCATGAAAATTGGAACATCCCAAAAAAACCCTATAAAAAAAAAGGAAACTAATGAAAACTTTAAAAAATCCATGTTTTACAAAAATTATTGTAGGCATATACATATAGGCTTTATTTTTTAATACACAAATTTATTCAGGGTTCAAACAACTTTTAATATCGCGGGCTTATAAAACAAATACACTTGATAGTGTTATAATTGTGAACCAGCGCTAGATAAGTAATAGAAACTTAAGGTATGATGGAACAAATATTTCATGACGGAGAAAAAAATTGTGTTGGTGATCAAAAACTTAGAGACTGAACAAAATGATTTGTAGCAATCTAAAGTGTTTTGTGAGGAAAGATACAGTGTTTTCGCCACATGATTTAACTTTTCTGTTAATAAAAAGCAAAAAATATTACAAAACTAAATTCTCTACCAACTTAATATTAAAAAAAAACCAACAAAGATAATTTTGGAAGGAAAAAAACCCATGAGGAAAAATATTGTAGCAATTGACAATGTTTTGTGAGGAAAACTACAGTATTTTCCCCAATAAAATAAAATAAAAAACCATTTAGAGAAATATTGTAGCAATCCATAGTATTTTGTGAGAAAAACTACAATGCTTTTCTCATATGATTTAGCTTTATTGTAATTATAATTCTTAACCAACTCAATATTTAAAAAAAAATAATCAACAAAGATAATTTTGGAAAAAATCATATGGGAAAGCATTTTTTTTGTTACAGTTTTTTTTTGTTACAGATATGGGAAAACATTGCAACAATTCACAGTGTTTTAAAGAAAAAAATTACAAAGATAAATTCTTAATTAGCTCAATATTAAAAAAAAATCGACATAGACAATTTTAGAAAAAAAAATAAGAAAAAAAACACCAAAAAAAGGAAAAAACAAATGATGTTGGAAACACTGTAGCAATTCGCAGTGTTTTATGATAAAAACTACAGTGCTTCTCCACATGATTTAGCCTTATTTGTAATGACTTGTAATTGTAATTCTCAAACAACTCAATATTAAAAAAATAAAATTGACAAAGATAATTTGAAAAAAATTATAAGAAAAAAAAAATCATGTGGAGAGACACTGTAGCAATCCACAATGTTTTGTGAGGAAAGCTACAGTGCTTTCCCCACATGATTAAACTTTATTACAAAGTTAAATTCTAACCAACTCAATATGAAAAAAAAATTGACAAAGATAATTTTGGAAAAAATATTACAAAAAAGAACACAAAAGAAATTGGAAAAAAACCATGTGAGGAAAAGCTGTATAAATCCATAGTGTTTTGTGAGGAAAAACTTGTATTTACTTGTAATTGCAATTCTTAACCAGCTTAATATTTAAAAAATAAAATTGACAAAGACAATTTTAAGGAAAAACATAACAAAACAGAAAAAAACCACGTGGAAAAAAACATTGTAGCAATCCACAGTAATTTGCGAAGAAAGTTACAATGCTTTCCTCACATGTTGTAATTGTAATTTTTAACTAGCTCAATATTAAAAAATAAATTAAAAAAAGATAATTTCGGAGAAAATCATAAAAAAACCATGCGGAGAAACACTGTAGTAATCAACAATGTTTTAAAGAAAAAAATTTACAAAACTAAATTCTTAATCAGCTCAATATTAAAAAAAATCGATAAATATAATTTTGAAAAATAAAAAAATAAAATAGAAAAACTATGTGGGAAAACACCGCAGCAATTCACAGTATTTTAAAATAAAAAAATTACAAAGCAAAATTTTTAATCAGCTCAATATTTAAAAAGTAAAATCAACAAAAATAATTTTGAAAAAAAAATAAATGAAAAAAAAACAGAGAAAAGTTGAAAAAAAAAGAGGAATGCATTGTGGATTACAACAGTAATCCACAGTGATTTTGGTGTTGGGAACAGTGATTTCCCCATACCATTTAGATGTATGTATAATTAATAGAGTTTTTACAGATCCGTTGATTTTGAATAGTTCAGTTTTATTACATGCAGGGATCACATAGGCACAAGTAAAACATTTATGCTACATTTTGACTGGGGAAGTCTTTTGTAATTTTAATAGAGCTTGTCAAAAAGGTATAAACCGTTTTCTCTAAAGGAGTCAATGATAATATAAGACTATTGAAATATTACATTTATGCGGGTGAGAAGTTGGTAGCTGATCTTATTAGTAGTGCTGATTACTAACTTGTCAGCTGATTTTAGGGCTATGTATGGTCATCAAGAACAAATTCGTGAGTGCGGTAAGGCCTAAAGTGAACAATATCTGGCAAGTTGGGCCGGACTATTACATTTGATATCAGAGCCGGTCTCACTAGCTGTCTGGTTGTGTCGATGGGGTCGTCGTGCTTTTTAAGGGGGTGAATTGTAATATTCCACATCGACGAGTGAAGAGTTAATAGCTAGTCTTATTAGTAGTGCTAGTTGCTAACTTGTCAGACATGTTTTGGGGTCATGTGTGGTCATTAATAACAAATCTGTGAGGATGGTAAAACCCAAAACGAATAATATCTAATAAGTTGAGCTGCACTGTTACAACTATAATGAAGAATCCCTTATAAAAATATTTTTTTGTCAAACAATAGAGTTTATGCAGAATATATATATATATATATATATATATATATATATATATATGAGATCATAAAATAAGAACAAATTGTTTCTATATCATGCCCAACTTGTCAATTATATAATAAAACAACATCCTGAAACAGCCATATTAGCCAGCAGATTGAATAAATAAAAAATTGTATAATCTTGTCATCAAGGTAGTCTTTATGAAATGACCATTAACTTTAATATATTTAATGCAATTATGTTGAATAAGATTTTTTACAATTAAATTTGATGGCTGTCTTATTATCATGGTGGAGATTTATAAGTTTATATAAAAAATATTTTTAAAAGCAACGGGACAATATCAAAATTATTTTACAAAGTATTTTTTTATTTTAAAATATATTAAAATAATATTTTTTATTTAATTTTTAAATTTCATTTCTTACATCAATATTTCAAACGATAAAAAAACACAAAATGGTTTTATGCATGCCGCAAACGAAAGGGAGTTGCTTTGATAGTACGGCACCATCTCCATCCGGTCACCGTCCTAGTGGAAGACCGTGAAAAGACCTAAAGGGCTGTTTCTGCCAACGCACGGGATTTCTATAAGACTCTTCTCCTCTCCCTCTGCTTTGTTTTTTGGCCTGGATAACAACTTGCTTTGATCTCGACATTTCTACTTCTGCCATCTGGCAATAACAACCAAATCAAGGTAAGCTAGCTAAATTAATCTGCTCTTCTTTGTGTTTGCAAATAAACTTTTGCATGAAAACAGTAGAAAGCAAATATGGGTTTGCCTCCTTAGTTCTTTTGCTGAATGGAGAAATAAAGAAAAGTTAACTTACCAAGTCAAAAGCTTTTATTATGAAGAACTGCTTAAACAACGAAGCTTGAATCTTTATCTTCTTTTTTTAATGTCGTGACTTTTATGCATTCAAAGGAACAAGAAAGGTTCTTGTTATATATCAAGGCTTAAATTGTGCAAAATCCTTGTATAAGTTTAATTAATGACTTCTGAGCTTTTTTGTTGTAATCCCATTATGGAGCCATCTGCTTCAGCTCAATGAAAATCGCTATTTTTTTTTCTTTATGTAATTTTTTTTTTGTGGAAGTGGGTTTTATTTGGTGATGAAGAATCTCTTAGAATTTGTTGCCTACATTAATGAGAAGTTTTATCGCTAGTTATTGAGATATTGTGTTCATTTGGATGCTTATTTGGTTTCTGGGTTCAATTCTCGGTTTGCTAACTACTTTATATGGTCCAATTCAATTCTGGGTTCAATGCGATTATTGTTGCCATCATCATTAGACTGACAAATGCCTTTATACCTTTTCCCTTTCGAAGTGTCTGGTTAAGCAAGAATAGGCTTATGGGAAAGGAATTTTATAATGACATGATTTATGGCTTATTTTTGCAGGGCTGGGACTCGATTTTGGTGGAGGCATTCATTCGTCTAAACAATCTGGTGATGACTTGTTTTTTTTCATTTTGCAAAGGGAAGGGAGTTTCAAGAGCTAGACAAACTATAGAAGCTGATGATGGTATGCAACTCAAGGGTTAAAAAATTATTAGCTGACACTCTATTATTCAGTTTGAGAATTTTCTGAATCAATTTCTCTCAGACCTACTTATCGAGCAAAAGTTTCTGATATGAAATAGCAGCTGTCACATAAGCTGCCCACAGCATGATTCTCTGACTTGCTTTCCCTTCGTTTTTTTCCCTATCCTTTTCTTCTATGGAAAAATGGGCACATTCCCTCTCACACGCATACACTTCATGCTCATTGTAAAACTTTTTCTCCCATTTGTTTTACATGTGTGCAAAAGCTTATAATGGATTTATATGGTACAGAGGTTTTGGGGTCACAGAACATTTGCTGTTACACTCATAGGGAATTGCAAATGGCAACTGGCAACTTTAATTCAGCCAATAAAGTTGGAGAGGGAGGTTTCGGTTCTGTCTACAAGGTGATTTTACATGCTTATGTCTTTATGAAAAATCTTGAAGGGATTTTGAGGGTTTTAATTTTTTACTATTAAACTTATCCTTGATCTGAATTCCAGTAATTTAATGGACAGGGAATACTTAAAGATGGCTCCGTGGCTGCCATAAAGGTACTGTCAGCTGAATCAAGGCAAGGTTTACGGGAGTTCTTAACAGAAATAAAAGTGATAGCAGATATAGAGCACAATAACCTGGTTAAATTGTATGGTTATTGTGCAGATGGAAACCATAGAATTTTGGTCTATGGCTACCTTGAGAATAACAGCCTTGCACAAACACTTCTCGGTAAGCACGCCATTCATCCATGGTTTTTGTTTTCAAACAGCTCAGGTTATATTTTTCCTTTATCCTTAAGGTGGAGGCCATAGCAGTATCAAATTCAGTTGGTCTACAAGGCGCAAAATATGCGTTGGAGTTGCACGAGGGCTTGCATTCCTTCATGAGGAAGTCCAGCCACATATTGTTCATAGGGATATTAAAGCAAGTAACATTCTCCTTGATAGTGAACTCGAGCCCAAAATATCAGACTTTGGTCTTGCAAAACTTTTCCCATCCCACCTGACTCATATAAGCACACGAGTTGCTGGAACTACGTAAGTTCATAAACCTGTTATATTTGCTTCTCACAGGTATTGTTGTTCAATGCATTGTAAAATGAAATGCAACTCCTGTTGCTTTTTATGATCTCTAGCAGTTTGTTTTACTAGCGTCTAGCCTAATTGCTGCATAGTGTTCTGGATAGGTTGATTTGATTGAATGATGTTCCTATCTAGTACCTTAAACATGTCATACTGTTGCATCTTATCTCATAATATTTCCCTTGTTATATCTCTGTGGGGTGGGTGGGATCATTTAACATTGGTTCATACCTTCTTTCAAAATCTGGGTTCACAGACTGTTACCATACTTGATTTTTTATGATTTCTAATTTGTTGGAATAATCTCTATGCAGGAATTAAATTGTGACTTAAAAGCTACTGTATTGTGACTTAAAAGCTACTGTAGAGCCAGCCAAAATATGTATTATGCTTATTAGAAAGTGAAAATACAAGTCTTCGATGATATGCCATAATGTTTGATAGGCATAGATAAACTGTGATTTTCTTTTTGCGTATTTAACCAAATTGCCATGTTGAAACATTAAACAATTTTCTGTTCTTGTTGCACATGTGCAGAGGATATCTGGCTCCAGAATATGCAATTCGAGGTCAGCTGACAAGGAAAGCTGATATTTACAGTTTCGGTGTTCTATTGTTGGAAATTGTTAGTGGGAGGTCCAACACAAATAGGCGGTTACCCACAGAAGAGCAATGCCTGCTTAAAAGGGTATGGGGCCTTCTGAAACTCACTGCAAATTTGTCTTAATGCTATTAAAGAAAATTCAGATTTTGTTTTTAATAGAGTATGAAAGATGATTCTCTTTCACTAAAAGCAGGGATTCTTTCCTTGAATTTTGTTCCAATTTGAGTTCGAAAAACATGAAGACTCGTAAACCAGGTTCTTGATTCCTGATTCTAAAATTTATTTTTGTGATGCTTTATTTTCCTGAAGTGATATTTCTTTGTAGACTGCATTTGCATCTCTGATATTCTGGGTATAAAATTCAAATCAACCAGGCCATGTTTCCAAACTAGCTGGGAGTGGCTACATTGATTTCCATTTTCTGTTGAGTTCATGTTATGATCTAAATCTCATTTTCAAATGGTATTGGGTCTTAGAGTGCTCTTATTTTGTGCACATGGCCATGTTTTTTGTTCCATAGCGTTTCATCTAGGCTTGCTTGAGTTTTGATATGGAGTAAATTGGTGGTGTTTGGTAATTTCCTTGTAAGATTGAATCCCTAAGCTTAGAAGACGACTGTAGCTTTCAGTTTTAATAAGGTAGCCTATTCTTTTTTCAATGGGACAAGTGTTACTTGTGTTGAGCTTGGGATGGCTGTTCTGATGTCCTTTCTTCTGCATTTTTCTTTAGAATAACACTGCAACTGATCTTTGCAGAATAACTTTTTAAGTATCAGCCATCAAAACACTCTAGAATAATTGTTCATTTTTGTTCCATGTTGGGTGGATCCATTACCCATTTCAAAGTAGAAACATCACTCCCATCTTCAATCTACAATTCTGCTTCTTGACCTTTGCGCTTTGTGGTATTTTAGGGAGTCAGTATACAATCACTAGTTCTTATGAAGCATTGGTCTTTCACTTACTGTCATGCTCTCGTTTCATAATCCTTTGTTCCCGATTCCTTATGAAGGTTGGTACTAAATTGGGTTTTCAAATGATTCCTAAAGCAGTTGCTAGATCCTCTAGAGATGTCTGTTTCCTAAAGCAGGTGTTAGATCCTCTATAAATGTCTGTTTCCTAAAGCAGTCAGCTCTTATTTAGCGATCCTTTCAGTTAATCAACAGCTTATGAGCTTAAACTGTGCAATAATCTTGTTTTATTTTCTCCAATCAAGTCTTAACGGATTTCAAAGTAGTTGTCCTCTGAATTTGTTCACATAGAGATCTTGTCACGTAAAGATGCAATCTGCAGGTATGGGTATTTTATGAGAAAGGGGAGCTGGTTAACTTGGTGGACACATCGTTGGGAAGGGATTATGATGCTGAAGAGGCTTGCAAGTACCTGAAGATAGGTCTTCTTTGCACCCAGGAAGTGTCAAAGTTGCGCCCCTTGATGTCTACTGTTGTCTCGATGTTAATGGGTGAGATGGATGTGAAAGACAAGATATCAAGGCCTGGCTTGCTGTCTGAATTCAGGAGTCTCAAAGGTGACAAAAAGCAGAAAGACAGAGACCAGAATGACAAGTGGGAAACGAAGAAATCATCTCCAAATTCAAGCAAGCTCGAAGATTCATCTTCATCATCAGGAATGGCCACTTCATATGCTTCCATGACCTTCAACTCAATATATGACCGGAGCAATTAACAGCATTGTCCAAGTTTTGTTTTTGGGAGCAAATGTAAGTGCATAATTTACTTTCAAAAGCAATTTTTCTGACAAGTATTAGACGCTGTTTGGTAATGTTTTTGGGAGCAAATGTAAGTGCATAATTTACTTTCAAAAGCAATTTTTCTGACAAGTATTAGACGCTGTTTGGTAATGTGGCCGCCGGTGAACCTCACCCGCAGCCACACGTATCAGTGTTTGGTAAAGCAAGCAAAACTGATTTTGCTTAGTAGGACCCACTAATTTTTGCCGCCCAGCCGCAGGATTGGAGAAGCAGCATTCTCGTGGGTATTTTTAAGGAACAGTGGAGCCATGTTCTACTGTTGCACTGTTCAGTTTTTTTTTTTGAAAAACCAGTGAGAAAAATTTAGTTTTTTTTTCCCCGAAAAACCAGTGCAGTTAATCGTGAACAATATTTTTTTTGTTTTTTTAAAAGGTGAATTAAATTTACTCATACTGTAATCTCAATTTTATTCCTGATAATATTTTACCTAATTTTATTGCACGCTCAAAAAATTATGGAAATTGTAGTTCTTGTTGAATGACTTTTGTACGTAATGAAATTGTAAATTTTTTTAAAAAAATTGTGTTTTACTCGAAAAACTAGTATTTAATTGTTGGATAGATTTCGTATGTAATAACATTGCACATAGTTTAATGGAATAATAAAAAATATTTAATATCAATATTATTTATTTCATGATGTAATAACAGTAGTTAAATCTATAATATTTAAATTAAAAATCATTAATATTAATATATATATTTTTTAATTATTTTATAAGATCAATTTGAAAATCATTTTTTTAATCAAAAACATTAAACTACTTTTTGTTTAATCTCAATTGTAACCACAGTTTTAACAAAACATATATGTTTTCAAACCAATTGCAATTAAAAATATTTTTTTTATAAAACAATTTTTTTAAAATCACAACAGCAACTGCAATACCAAACATACTTAGACTATTTTACGGTAGCTTCCCTGCGAGTGACAACCTCCTTGTAAATTCTTTTATAGAAAAATACCTTTTTTTTTTATTATGTTGAATATAACTTTTGTAAATCTGAAAAAAAAAATAATTTTTTTCAATCAATGTAGTGGGGGTCTTCTATTAATCACTCTGCAGGCCTATATCTCTTTACTATATGTGAAACATATTATATAAGAGGGAAAGTACATAACTTATTTTATTCATATCAAATTACTCTTTTAAGAGAGAAAGTTCAATTGATTTAAACTAAGATTATAATTCTTTCAATACATGTACTTATACTATTATAGGCATAATTATAGAATATTAAAAGATAATGACATCTTTAATAATTATACATGCATCTATAATAATTAAATAACCTCTTTGAATATAAACTTCAAAATTAATTCCAATACTCCCCTAAAATTTTGAAAATCTCAAAATTAAGCCCAGCACTCTTGAAGTCTGGAATGTGTCAAGGATCATCTTATCATGGTTGGGCACCTTTCTCATCTCTTGACAAAAATATTAATTATTTTTATATATTTTTTTGGCAAGTCAAATTGGTGGCCATTATTTTCTGGATCTTCCATTTTCATCTTTAGAAGATCTTTTTTGGATCTTTATCGCAGTCACTCTATAGTGAAAATACATTTTTTTTAATAATTAAACTATTTTTTAATATTTTTTAAGAATTGGTTTAATAGTTCATAATTAAAAATAAAAAGTCCATATATATATATATATATAATTATAAGAACCTCTAATATATAACGTTTAAAAATTCCATATAATTTCTTATAAACATAGGTAAAAGTTAAAACAACATTTTTAATATCATACAATTTTAAGAATGTTGTACATCTAAATAAAACATACATATAGAAAGAAAGTATCATTATTTTTTACAACACACATAAATAGTCATTTCAATAAAAAAAATATCTTATCATTTTTATTTAAAAGTAAAGTTAGTTTGATTATATGATATAAATAAAAATAATTAAATATAAACATAATAATATGATAAATATGATATGAATTTTTTTTTATTTTTTTTATTTTAATTACTTATAATTGAAAACTATTAAAAAACTTCAAAGAAAATAAAACTTGATAAAACACTAGGCCTTTTATTTTAATATATATATATATATATATATATATATATATATAATTAAAATATCTTCTTCTACCAAATTTTATATTAAAATTACAACATTTGTTAATTCCCTTTATTCAAAGAGTCATTTTTTCAAATAAAATTCACATTTAATACAAATGCATAAGGTTTATGATTTGATTAAAAGTTTTATATAAGGCTTCATTAACTTTTAACCAGAATATTCGCATTCAATTTTTCTGAATTATTTTATTTTAATGAATTTAATTTTTATTGTATGTGAGGAAAATATTAGAAATATAGGCATGGATAAAAATATTTTATTAACTTTTTATTATTTGAGTCCTTTTTCAATACTAGTAGAGCTTGTCAAAAAACATAAAATCTAAAGAATCCAAAGATAATATAAGACAATAACCAATGATCCCTTATAATAAAATAGCTAAGGTATAATTAATAATTTACTGAATTTTTACATAATTGTATTATTTTTTGATTTACTAAAATCTTAATTATATTTTTTAATTATACATATGTGAATAGAAATTAAGAATAGAGGCATGAATAGAAAAGTGATGAAATATTTTATGTAAAGGATTCTTTTTAAAATTAGGAACGATTATAAAAATAAAATATGATAATATATGTCATAACCTAAATTTTTACCCTTAATATTTTTCAAAAATAAAAAAGCAAAAAAATAAAAAATATATATGTTTTTGATGCATTTTAACCATTCACACGTCCATTTTGAAAATTTTAACTATTTTTCTTGTTGATATCTTCTCGAAAAAATAAAAAAAATATTTTTGATGTATTTTCACTCATTTCAAAATTTTCAAAGTATTTTTAAAAAATCAAAATTCAAAAGTATGCTTTCGATGTATTTTGGCCATTAACGTGTCTGTTTTGTAACTCTTGATTATTTTTTCTATTGAACTAACGTTGATGTTGTTTTTCTAAAAAAAAAAAAACAAAAAACAAATAAAATGAGAAAATAAAATAAAAGTCAAAATAGAGGGTAAAATGGACAAAGTGCTAAAGTGAAAAACAAGAAAAATGAGGGACCAAAATAAAATTGAGTTAGTTAGGGACCAAGTAACTAAAAAAAAAAAGATGATAAAATTTGTGGATTATAAATAGATAAGTGAATTGTAGAGAAAAAAGAGAGCCACCACACAAAAGAACCTTATCTCTTCCATAAAAAAATCCCTAACCTCATCTCTTTCACCAAAAACCTTAGCCACCGGGAGATAGAAAAAGAGAATATGAAAGAAAAGAAAGGAGAGAACTTAGTCTCTCACACCAAAAACCAACCTACCAAAAAACCTAGCTTCATATCTTCCTCTTCCCCTTTGATCACAAAACCTTAGCTACTATAAAAATAAAAAATAAAAATAGAGATGGAGCAAGAGAGATAGATAGAGAGAGTGTGTTGAAAATTTAGAGAAAAAAAGAAACATAAAGAAAGCATAGAAGAACAAAAGGAAAAGAGAAATTATCCATTTCATCTCTCTTCTCTACCAACTTTAGCCACCTACACCTCTCACCTACCATTATAAGCTCCTCTATGACATCCCTAGCATCACAACAACTGATGGCTATAAATAAAAAAGAAACTAGAAGAGAAAAAAGAAAAATGAAACAATAATAAAGAAAAGAAAAAAAGCGTACAACTAGACTTTTAAACTGTTAAATCTCCTCCCATTGATGGTGATGGCTTACATCACTACCACCAAGAGGAAGGTTAGGGAGTGGCGCAACCTATCAAGTAGGCCACGCGCCTCCCATCTCCACTATAAAGCTAGACTAAGTATTGGAAGCAAGGTTGTCCATGATAGACAACATCAAGGACAAAAAAAAGGGCAAACTTTGAACAACTAGATCTCCTTCCACCACCAGCGATGACTTGCACCGCCATTGCCATTAGAAAAAGAGGGGGGGGGGGCATCCTATGGACTAGGCTGCACTCCTCCTCTCCTTAAGATTTAGATGAACGACCCGACACAATTTGAGTCGCGCTGTCAATTTTTTAACATTGTTTTGTCACTTTCACATATTGTTTCAACCTCTTTTGATCCCCTTATACACTCCAAAAGTTCTATTTTTAACTTTAAATAGTTTATTATTAATTATTTGATTTATTGTTTATTTAGATGTGTATTGTGATGAAATTTTTGAGATTGATCAAACTTTAAGATGGATTGCTTATGTGCGGACATTTGAATTTTTTATGTGTTTAATTTTCTAACATGATGTGTTTTGTATATAAATATACATCATGAATGTGTTTCAAAGTGTTTTCAAGTCTTTTTGGTTTTTATGCATCTAGACCGAATCTTTTAAAATTTGCATCTTACTCATGCTTGATGTTCTTGGTCATTCCTTTGTGTTATTTATGCACAATTGTTTTTTACATAAAAATAAAATATTCACACTCATACATGCATTGGCGTTGGGTTTTTAGAATATGTTTATAAAACTCACTAAGGGTTCGATCCATTAAAAGGCCCTTGTGGGTCGACATTCCAAAACCCTTTTAAAAAACTTTTCCTTTTTAAAAACCACATCAAAAAATTAATATTTTGTCATTCACTCATATTGTTTGAGATAAATAGACTCATAACAAGTTATTATCTTAAATATTAATAAAGAGTAACACATCGGTCTCTCTTGTTTTAAAACATATCTTGCTTTTTAAATTTTAAACTTTTAAAATCTAATATTGATTGATGACATCTAAGTGTCAATCAGGGATATTAATTTTTCTCAGTAAGTTCAAAGTGTTCGTCACTAGATCTTACCTCAAAGTAGATTAAATCATAATACTACTTGGATATTTAGGACTAGTGTAAAAAAAAATCTCATTTAGCAAAAATTACGAGTGAACCTTGATTTTACAGGATAAATGAATCTAAACAAGTCATTATCCATAAGCCGATGTTGTATAAACAAAATGTTTAGCGACAACTCATTATATTTTTTGAGCTGTGTTTAATGAACCCAATAAAGGCCCACTTAATTATTCATTGGCATGTCTGAGTCACATGTTATGATCAAGAGTAAATGATTATATTTATGTCAATTCACCAAATAATTAAGAGTGACAAAAATGACTTAGATTTTAGAATGGTTAGGCTTGAACCAATTCGTCCATCTAGGGTTTAACTCATTGTAGTTGATCCAGTCTCAACCATGTAGATAGATACTAGTAGATTAGGCACAACAAATCATTAGGATTAAAAGATAAATAGCAATGTAGTTCATCGTAGGTAGAATGTTTTAATGTCAAAGAACCATCTCAACCCAATAGCTTAAGCTGTTAGGTGAGGTCCCAGGATATGATTTATATTATTCTCTAACACACCCCCTCAAGTGAAAGCCCTTTGGGCTTGAAACTTGCACAGGCCCACATTACCTTGTGCTTAATTTTTATCAAATAAATAGGGATGGTGAGATTCGAACTCGTGACCGCTTGGTCATCAAGGCTCTGATACCATGTCAAAGAACCATCTCAACCCAATAGCTTAAGCTGTTAGGTGAGGTCCCAGGATATGATTTATATTATTCTCTAACATTTAAGATGATAATATATTTTCTTTAACATAACCAATCATTTATCTTAGAACTCTAAAGACTAGTTAGGATTTTCTAATAATCATAATATTGGGTGACAACTCTATTTTAACATAATACATTGCTCTCTTTTATTTTAAAACATATCTTGCTTTTTAAATTTTAAGTTTTTAAATCTAATATTGATCGATGAAACTATTATACACACACATACACGAAACTACTATATACAAAAAAAAAAAAATTTCTTATATAGAGTAAAGTCTTTTAAATTTACATATACAATTTTTTTGAGGTATAATAATATGTTTAGTATTTATTATTAAAATTCTTTTAATATATATGATGATTATTAAATTTTAAAGATAATTTTGTCGAATTAAATATATAATAGCTTTAAAAGTAACATTGGTTGTTGCTATCTCAAAATGTGCAACACACCCTCCCTCTTATAAAGGGGACACTAGGGAAATTTAGCTTCTTTGTCACAGAAAAAGTTGGGCATGAGACATTGCGTTCGAACCCCTTTTGGTTTAAAATAAACAAGCTATGCAGATAATTGGTTACGATATCATTGAATTGATCCTGCCATTAGAGCATTCTTTCAGCTTGCTTGTGTTCCCTTTTGTCCCCTGTAAGCAAAATCCATGGAGACATGTCGATCAAGTTGAAATTCTTACTCGGTAACAAAAAACTGAGCAAGCTTCTTTCAATCAAAGCATAAACATGAAAAGATTTTCATACTATAATTATTTTTATTACAGGTAAATAGAGAAGTATATAAATTGTGTACACTGGCTTGATCTATCCAAGAACAATGAGTAAGAAAAGCAATAACAAATGTTCGATCTACAAGTTCATCTTCTTCTGTAACATCTAAACCACAAAATCACAAAGCATAGCACTCTGTACCCAATGATAAAACCAAGCATCACAGCTAAATTGCTCCATTTTTGTGAATCTTTTAGACCTTGCTGTCTTAGGAACCCGCTTCCATAAAGATTGCATCTCCCTTTATCATACACTAAGCACCTCTCGTTGCCTTGCTCTCCTCCATATTCATTTATTAAGAAACATTCAAATGGGTACTTGAACAAACTCAAATAGTGCATGAAAACCCAGTAACTAGGAATCTTACTCTTTGTTATGAAGTACCCAGAAAATAGGAAGAAAGATCCCATTAATCCTGAAATAACTGATGTCCCCATTATGAAGTTAGGCACTAGAGCACTGAAACAAGCAACGAAAGAATTTGACATCAAAATCACCATCCACACCACTAGAGAGAAGTAAAGAAATCCGTAGATTGACATCCTCAAACCAACTAGCCAATAAACTGGGGTGGAGTAGAGAAGAGCAACCATTAAAAGGAAAGGAAGAAAGATGAGGGTGTTAGATAGGACATAAGAAGAAACCCTGTAGGCTCCTCTTGAAGTCTCTCTCATTAGTATTCTTCTTTCTTGCAAGAAAATAGGCAGCCCTTCAGTTGAGGAAGATAGCAAGAAGGTGAGGCTGAAGGCAAAGAATCCGATTCGAGTCTGCAAAGCGACCTGTCCTGTTTTCTTTCCAACATTCAAGAATATGGTTCCAAGTATTAGTCCTGCCACCAGTGCTTGTATTACTCTTGCGGCAAATAGTTGCTTGGTTCTGAAAATGTTGCTGCAAAATCTTTGTCCTAGTATCGAAACCTCCTCCAATATAGAATTGGGATAGCAGAGAGGTTTTTCTTGATGATTGTTGAAGTATAGAGTCCTCGCGATGTGGCCTTCATTATGTCTGATCTCATGAGGGCATTGATTGTTGAGAGACACTGAATTTTGCTTAGACAGGCTTTCTATAACATCAATAGAAAACTCAAGCACATTGACATGGAGAGGAATTTGATGACCAGAAAACCTTAGTCTCTCTTCAAGGAAATGCAGTGAGCCATCATGGACAGCATATCCGTTGGAAAGCAAAACAAGCCGATCAAAGAGCTCAAGTATTCGAAAACTGGGTTGGTGGATAGTTAAAACAATGGTCTTACCCTGATTCAACACCATAGACTTGAGCAGAGTCGCTACATGAAGAGCTGATGCTGAATCCAGACCTGAAGTTGGTTCATCGATGAAAACAACAGCAGGGTCGTGGACTAAATCAACTCCAATCGAAACTCTACGCCTTTCACCACCAGAAATGCCCCAGTCTGATCCCTCACCTATCCTTGAATCCGAAACATGTTCGAGTCCGAGCTCCTTCAGTAGCCTTCTCACCCTACTAGCGGCCTCTTTTCGCCCTCCTGGTAGCCTTAAAAGTGCACTGTACAATAGTGTTTCTTTAACTGTAAGCAATGGAAATAGAGAATCATCTTGAGTGACAAACCCGGATAATCTCCGGAAATGTTTGGCATTCATTGGCTGGCTATTTACCAGCACTTGACCAGACACTTTACATGAAGGTATCTTTCCAGCAAGGATCTCTAGTAACGTGGTCTTCCCTGCTCCACTAGGACCAGCAATCGCAGTAATCTCGCCAGGACTAGCTGCACAGTTTACATCCCTCAGAATGAATTTAGGAGCTCTTCTTGGGGTCCCTCCACAGTAAATAAAATCAAGCTCGTCAAGTTTGCTGCATAACTTGTAGGACAGATTTTTGGTTTCTAGTCTGTATGAGGTTTTCTGGCCACCAGAAACCGGTGCCTTCACTGGCAATTCCATTGAGAGGATGGAGGTCTAAGGAGAGTTGAAGCGGAAGAAGATCAAAATAAGAAATGCAAGATGTGAGGAGTAAAGACAGGAGAAGGAGATGAGCTAACACACCAAACTGGGTGCTAGACACCAAGTTGAGCTTGCAAAAACAAGAGTAAAAATGGCATGCATTGGCTTAGGCAGTTTAGGCGTTGGGCTTGACTTGGTGGTGCTTTCAATATTGGTTCGGGGAAGCGAGGATCTGGTAGGGGTTTGGAGAGTTGCAAGAAAACACAAAGAAAGAAAGGAAGGGATGGTGGTGAAGTATTTCAGGTGAGCTGATTGTTGACTGTGTAATGTTGGTGCTGGTGGCCTTACAATCTTTCCCACCCTAACCACCAGCTCAATAGTAGATTTGACGTAGAATAATAAAAATGGCCTTAAATATCTAATCCATGCTAGCTAGCTAGGATGCTAAAATGGTCAAATTGGGACTTGTGTCCTCACTAGCTGGGAGATGACTTTTAACTATGAAGGTATTGCGGTTGCTGTTACTATTGTTATTTGAAAAAAATTATTTTATAAAAAATACTTTTAATTAAGATTGGTTTAAAAAAATATATGTTTGGTTGAAACTGAAGTTAAGTAACAAGTAGTTTAATGTGTTTGGTTAAAAAAATACTTTTCAAATTGAAGTTATATATTGATGGTTTTTAATTTAAATATTGTAGATTTAACTACTATTATTACATTATTAAATAAATAATATTTTATATCAAATACTTTTTATTATTCCATTAAATTATCTACAATTTCATCACGTATGAAATTCATCTGATAAGAACTATAGTTTTCATGGTTTTTTGAGCGTGCAACAAAATCAGGTAAAATATCATCAGAAACAGAATTGGAATTGCGATCAAATTCCACAAATGTTACATCATCATGCGATATTCTTCTAATTTATGTAGTGTTATTAAATAATATTAAACATTATTTTTTTGAGTAAAACACAATTTAAAAAAATTAAATTTTTTTTACTAGATCGGACGCGGTCCAATAATTTTTACTCGCATGAATTGTGCAAAACAATTCACCTGGCACTATTCACGTGAACAGTGCCAGGTGAATGCTTCTCGCGGGTGAATTATAATTCACCTGGCATGGGCATTGTTATGAACAGTGCCCATGTTAATTACAAGAGAAGCAGCTCCCAGCTGTTTGTGCAAAACGCTGGTTTGATGCCAAAAATTATGAGACCCACCAAACAATAAACTGTTATTTACATGTTATCAAATGCCTAGTTTACACGGTTTGCTTTAAAAGTAAAAGCTACCGCGTAAACAAACGCCCTCTTACAATGGCTAACTTGGGATTAATGTAGTTCACGTCAGAATCAAATTAGTGATGGATTAGCAATAGCAAGAATCTCTAAAAGGATGTTTAGGAGTATAATAAAAATTATTTTTTAAAATATTTATTATTTAAAAATAAATTTAAATATTTTTTTATTTTTAATTTTTTTTAATATTATCACATCAAATATGAGTTAGCAGCCAATCAATCAAAGTAATAGAAGATGGGCTGAGCTTGGAAGGTTTTAAATCATTTGAGGAACATGCTAACTGCTGCATGGTTGGAGTCCAATCTGAGGAAATAGCCCACATATTTAGAAGGCTGGGCTTCCTTCTTCTATTGTATAACATCCGTGGCCCATTCCAAAACCTATTTTACTAATATTATATATTTACAATAATTAAAAATTGCTAAATAAGTTTGCCATACTCCCTTTTATTATAAATAATTTATTATTTTAAAAATATCAGAATTCATTTTTTTTATTACTTGGAAATGAGAAATTTTATGTTTATCGGAAAATGAGAGAGATGACCATTATAAAATTTATTTTACAGATAATATTCTATTAGTTATTTTTTTATCTATTTTTTTTAAAATACAACTAGAAAAGATAAATTTTAAGTTAAGATATTTTTATAATTTTTTATGCGTCATAGATATTTTTATAATTTTTTATGCATCATAGATTTTATTTTTTTATTTTTGTGTTGGTTTTTTTTAAATGAATTTAGAAATTTATTAATAAAATATCGCATTTAATTTTAAATTTTTGGGAATTTATTACTCAGAAACATAAATCATTTAAAAAAAATACACTTTTTCATAAATCAGAACAATGAAATTCACCTTAGGGTCATAATAAAATTTTAATAAAATTAAAACTCATAGACTAGTAGATAAAATTAAAATTAAACAAAAGAGAGAGAGAAGAAGATGTTTTAATTTTGACATGACCAAAATGCCATTTCGATAAACTTGAAGGACATTTCTCTCTCTCCCTCCATAAAACCACACCTAAACCCCACTCTATTAGGGTTTCTCCAATCCAGAAAATGGCGACTTCACTCTTCACTCGCTCTCTCTTCCTCCAAAAACCCACCTCACAAACCCTAATTTCCTCCCTCCTCTCTCGCGCCTTCACTTCCCACTCCTCCACCTCCACCGCCTGTTCCTCCTCTCTCCTCCGCCGATTCCTCCGTCCTCTCTCCTCTGCAACCACCATCAATCGCTCCGTCTCTCGGATTTCAATCAGGTCGTTTTCTTCCAGTCAGAAATCGTCTTCCCTCAACGACCCAAGCCCTAACTGGTCTAATAGACCTCCAAAAGAGACTATTTTGCTTGATGGCTGTGATTTCGAGCATTGGCTCGTCGTTATGGAAAAGCCTGAGGGAGACCCCACTCGTGACGAGATCATCGATTCTTATATTAAAACTCTTGCTCAAGTTGTTGGCAGGTAATTTATTAAAGTTTAAACCTTTACTTTATTTCTCATTTAATTTAATTATTTATTTCTCTTTTGATTTTATTTTATTTAAGATTGGTTTTTCTTTTGTTATTTGAAATGTTGGTATTCGTTTTAGCAATCACAGGTTTTTCTATTGATTTACTTTTAGTCTATTTCTATTGAAGTTAATTGGTTTAGTCATTTTCTAGTGTATTTGTGTTTTGTATTTGGTTACTTATTATTGAGGGGTTGTGCGCGTGCGTGTTCGTGATTTTTTTTTTGGGTTTCTTTGTGATTATTTATAGTGCTAAATTTTTTTATTTGGTACGAGTGTTTGAGGTTTCTGATTGTGTACCTCACCAATTTCTGGAGGGGTTTGAGTGCATTTTAATAATACTCCTTTAAGGATCAAGAAGCTTCATTGCTTAATTGTTACTGTATCTGACTTTGATGAGAATTGTGTTTTATAGTTTAACATTTCAATATTGGGTTTTTGTGGTTTCTTTTTTATTCTCCGAGATGCTTTTAATTTTGGAATTTTATATTTTGCATGCCTTCTTTTTTTAAGTGCGAGGATCGCTGTATAAAAACCTCTGATCTTACCAGAGTAATCTGGAAAGAAATGAGTTTTTGTGATGTGTGAAGTCTTGTTAATATAATTATTGTGGCTGTATGGCAGTGAGGAAGAAGCAAGGAGGAAGATCTATTCAGTTTCTACTCGATGCTACTATGCCTTTGGAGCTCTGGTGCCTGAAGAGGTTTCTTACAAGATTAAAGGTATATCTGCTTTTAAGAAGGGGCAAATGCAAAGGGGGCTGGGAATGACCCTGACCTTCCCAAGGATGAAAACTGATCCCCTTACCCTTAAATAATATCATGCATTTGGTCCATTTTAACCCAAAAAACAACTTTCAGATTGATACTTAAAATATGTTTTCTTAACCTAGATGCATCCTTCCTACAATGTAAAACTACCTCCCTTCACTTAAAAAGATGACTATCGGTCCCTTTTCTTCAAGAACTGATAAAAATAGTTACCAAAAATGGAAAATTTTGCTCACTTTTATTTTTCCTAAGAAAGCTTTTCTTGAAACATGTTCAAGTTGTTTTAGTGGAAAAAAAATTGGTTGCTGCTTTGAAGTGATTGGTTTATGATGTTATTTGTTTTTAAAAAGTTTGAATGTGATGGATGTGTTCTGTTGGTCACTTTTCCAGAATTGAAAAATGTCCGCTGGGTTCTTCCCGATTCATACCTGGATGTGAAGAACAAAGATTATGGAGGTAAGGAGCCTTTTTCTTTTGTACCTCTGTATGTTATACAAATTTTTATTGTTGTAAATGCATGTTTTTCTGCTTTGAGTAATTGAAAGTTCTGTGTGCATCTTGTTTTTAGTTTTTTTCTATCTTTAAGGAAACTTCTGGATCAAATGTGATGTGCACCAAGAAATCATGCTGAATATCTTGTCTCATTCTATGATAGTTGAAGCTCGTTCTTTTCAAGTTGGATGCAATTGTAACACTTCTAGATCTTGACCAGATGCAGAGTGTACAAGAATTTTTTGTAAATTCACTAGGGTTTTGTCGGTAATATTTTCCAGGATTAGCTTTGCTATGTAGTTATCATGTTTGAGTGGCAGGTCTTTTTTTTTAGGAAAAAAATAAACGGGTAAAAAAATTGCAGAACTCCATCAGGATTGTATCTTGCCAAATAGTCTCTGATGCTTTGCCAATCAACTGCATTTGCTTGTTAAAAATAGCTTCACAACCTTCATTTTTAAACATAATTCCACACAGAAAGCTGCATTTTGTCTTTTCTTAGTAAGGGGATTAGGGATACAGATTACGGTGCCCTAATTATGTTCTTGTACTGCTAGGCTTTTGTTTGATTTCCACTGAGTCACACTAGGAATGGGTTTTTTCTTTTCTTTGAAACTGTGGTTATGAAAATAAGTTCTAATGCCTCCTTTTAATCATAGGTCATGGCTTTTACTATTTATTCTTTGCGATTAATTAAGTCATGACACGATGCTGTATATTATTGTTGCTTGATGATATTTTTCTATTAGGGGAGCCATTTATTGATGGGAAAGCTGTGCCCTATGACCCAAAATACCATGAGGAATGGATTAGGAACAATGCGAGGGCAAATGAAAGAAATAGGCGCAATGATCGACCTCGTAACGTCGACAGATCAAGGAACTTTGACAGAAGAATGGAAAACATGCAGCCGCGAGGTGGAGCTCCACCTCCTCCTATGGCTAATCAGGCTATGCGAAACCCTGCTCCCAACATGGCTGGACAACCACAAAACATGGGCAGACAAGGTGCACCACCGCAGCCACAAAACAACTACAGGGGACCAGGTGGACCGCCACCTAACAACTATAATATGGGTGGACCAGGTGGACCGCCACCTAACAACTATAATATGGGTGGACCAGGTGGACCGCCACCTAACAACTATAATATGGGTGGACCAGGTGGACCGCCACCTAACAACTATATGGGTGGGCAGCAGAACAATATGAGTAGGGTGCCACATAACATGCCCATGCAAAACTACATTCCTCCACAGAACAACAAGCCCCCGCAGAACAATATGCCCCCTCAAAACTACACCCCTCAACAACACAACTACATTCCTCCGCAGAACAACATGCCTCCACATAACAACACAGGAGGATGGTCCAATGACATGCCTGGAAACATGCAACACAACATCCAGAATGAGCCTGCCAATGGAGGCTACCAAGGTGGACCATCAAACTACCAGAACAAATACCCTCCAAGCCAGGATGCTGTGTAGATATGCAAGATATTTCAAATGTCTAGGGCTTGTTCAAGTTTTCGATGATGTTAGACCCTGTAGCAATTTTAAGGATAGGATTCAGTACCTGGTCTATCTGTTGGAAGTTGAAACCTGCCCACAGTTATGAAGGTAATGCTTTAAAAAAGGATAGAATCGTTTTTGCCTACCCTGTGTTTTGCTGCTGTTAGCTTGTGTCATATTGCCTTTCATGATGCTATTTCAGACCTGGTGTAATGCCAGGTTTGATACCTTACAAGTTTAAGGTATAAGTCTGCCCTGATAGCTCATAGCTCGTTGTTTTGTGGCAGTTAATTTTCTCATTCAAATTTCTGTTGAGCATATCTCTTCCGTCTCCTCGAATGTGGAAGGAATATATGCTGGATGCGTTTGAAAATGCAAGAAATTCTGGGCAGATGAGAATGTGGTCTTGTGAGCCCAAAGAGGGGTGCGGGACAGCAGCAGGGGGTAATCTCTGCTGATGTCGACGCATTCCTTGTCATTTGTCCACAAGATTGAGCTTGCCTTTAAGCACTAATCTCCACAACTAGATTTTCTTTTCTTTGGATGAACAGAATTTGGTTGTTTTGACAAGCAGCGTGAATGTGATAATATCCTATAGAAATCAGGAACGCTGAAATGGACTTTCTTGAAAATTAACTTTTGACATTGATAAATAGAACAGTTAATGTGCTCGTCAATCTTACGGTCCAGGGATCCAGCCCTTACCCATGTTTCGCCTGGGGGTTGCATCTTAGAAAATCGACAATTCATCTCTTGCCATGCTCTGCCAAAATTGATTCTTAAAATATTTTCCCTTTTTCATGGGCTATGAACTTCGTTTCCACCAGAATTTGAAACGCATAACAGCGCAAGTTGCCCAACTGAGCTCTTGCCTTGAAGGATATGGAATTCAACTAGCTTATTATATGTCAAAATTAGCAAATAAATAGATTCGGACAAATGCGGCTTCTAGGGAAGAGGGAAAAAAAAAAAAAGAAGAAAGAAAGATAAATATAGCTAAAAATATTACAGTGGGACATGAAATGGGACATGAAAGAGATGTTGGGTTTCTCAAAACTGTAAATTAATTTTTTTTTTTTGGGTTTCAAATATTTTATTAAATAGATATAGAGTTGCTTAGAATTTATACAAAGGTTACTTAAAAATTAAATGTTCTTTTCGGCTTTGAATAATTGCTTCAATGTTGAGTTATTGCAAACTAAAAGTCATCCAAGTATTCAACCTTTAATAGTAATCCATATGAAAAATCAATAAAAAATCTCTTAAACACTTTTTAGAAAAGAGAGATTAAAATGATTTTGAGTGCTAATTCTTTATTTTTTTGTGTGTTTTTAAGGTGTTTTTGTATTGTACTCTACTCACAAAAAATAAGAGGAATGATTTTCTATTTATAGATAAAGGTAAAAACCTATGAATGATAAAATATCAATTTGCTCCTTAAATAATATTACATATATTATTTTAGGTTAATTTTAGAAATTTATTCAATGAAATCCTTACTTGATTGTTTCTAGATCTAGAATTGTAACCCCTTGTATTAATTACATTCTAGTTTTCAATTTTTAAAATTTATTTACAATCAAGTCACACTTTATTAATCATCTCATTTTAATTCCTGACTAATAGTTCTTATGAGTGTGACTTATTAGATTCTTCAATAAGTTAATCTAAATATAAATCATAATTTTAAATAAAATAGGATTAAATAAATTAATTTAATAATTGATTAATTTATATTTGAAGATGAAGTACAATGTCTTGGTACTTGTCATGATCCCTCAAATATTAGGAAAGTTATAAGTGATTAGACTTAACCTTTTAATGACCGGTTTCTCAATATAATTATTATCTCTTAATTAACAATGTTTTGATTTAGATATTTTAACATGTAACGTGTCTACTACACCATATCATGTTTATTCTCAACACCATAGTAATTGATTCTTTAAATAAAATTTGAAACTTTTCTCAAATTTCATTTCACCTTTCGCAAGGATTTATAATCAATACTAATTGAGAACAAATAAAATATTTTTTCTAATTCATTTAGAATAATGAATCCTTTCTTAATTACTTAAATATCTTAATATAATTCATGTTAGCAGAATCAAACTATAATGCTCTCTATATAAGATAACTTTGTAATCTTAAGATGGTGTTTGGATATGCTGGTGCGGCTGCGGCTGAAAGTAAAAGCAGTTTAACACATGTTTGGTTAACACCAACCACAGTTTTTTACGTGGGTCCCACATAATTGCTTTTCATGCGTTTTCTCCTCTCTCTCATCGCCGACAATTTTCCATTACTTTCCCAACTGTCCCAATTAATTTTCCAATGGTCACCCTCAAACACCATCTCACAAAAAATTGTTCATAGAAGGTTGTAGATCAATGTTACCATTGATCTAAACTCCAATTTTCTACCTTCCCCATATTGTTCCTTCATGCGTTTTACCTCTCTCTCACCACCGACACTTTCCCATTACTACGGTCAGTTACGGTCCTCTATCCTCCTAAATTTTTTCTGTTACGGTTGCAGATCAATGTAACCATTGATCTCTTAAACTCCCATTTCCTTCCCCAAACTGTTCCCCTCTCTCGTATCTTGCTACAACAACCCTGTTTCTATTTTGTGCAAAAACCACCAACGTACAGGATGACGCCAGAGCAAGCTTCTTCCCCTCTGTCCCTTCTTATTTCCAAACGAAGATCGAAAACACAAACCTTCACCGATTTGTCCCTTCATTGTTACCATTACAGAAAAACCCAACAAATTTGTGCTGGGAAAGGTCCACGAGCAAGAGACCCATAAGTACTGTGCGTTACCCTTGTCAATTTTGTTTAAAATGTAGTTCAGAATCCAATTTCTGTTATGGGTCTCCCTTGTTTCTGTTTGCAGAACAAAGCTGCAGAACCGTGCTGGTTTGGACTAAAGAGAGACACTGAGGTAAGTTCCTGCCTTATCTCCATCTTCATTTTTGTTTTTTTAGATGAAAAATTGCATGTCTGTGCTGCTGCATTATCGATTACTGTTAACATTGCAATTGTTGAATTGATCAACAAATTTCATTGTTGTTGCTGCTTGTCTTCTGTTTACTGTGCCTTCGTCAAATTTTTTGAATTTAGCAAATTTCATTGCTTCTCTGTACTGCTTTTCATGACCCGCACTGTGTGTTTTTAAATTTTTTTTACTTGAGCTAAACCTGCATTTCTGTGCTGCTTCATGGTCTGTGTACTGTGCGTTACCCTTGTCAATTTTGTTTAAAATGTAGCTCAAAATCTAATTTCTGTTCTGGGTCTCCATTGTATTTGTTTGCAGAACAAAGCTGTATAACCGTGTTGGTTTGGACACCTAAAGAGAGAGACTGAGGTAAGTTCCTGCCTTATCTCCTTCTTCATTTTCGTTTTTCTGATGAAAAATTACATGTCTGTGCAGCTGCATGATCAATTATTGTGTGTTCTGCAATTGTTGAATTGATCTATAAATTTCATTGTTGTTGCTGTTTGTCTTTTGTTTACTGTGCCTTTGTCAATTGTTTTGAATTTAGCAAATTTCATTGCTTCTCTGTACTGCTTTTCATGACCCGTACTGTGTGTTCTTAACTTTTTTTACTTGAGCTAAACCTGCATTTATGTGCTGCTTCATGGTCTAGTATGTTAACTGCGCACATTGATGTTGTTTCTGCTTGAGCAACCGTAGATTTCTTTACTGTGCGTGTGTTTATAGTAATTGTAATGAGTGACCTGTTAGCATGTCGTGTAGGATTACTTTGATTTCTACTTTTGAAGTCAAAATCAGAACTTTGAGTTTGCATTTGTATGTTTGTATGCTACGAAAGAAAGCTGTGTTACTTTGAATGTAGAAATAAATTCTTGACTTTTTGTTTTTTTCCCCTTTGTTTTTAGCATCCAAACAGCATGATGACAATGATGTTTTGCTTGATAATTCAAATATTATATCATGGCTGAAACTGAGTTTTTTGAACAGTTGAAAATTAATGGGTTTCAATTAGTTTTCATTACAAATTAACGGGAACATTCTCATTCAAATAAATTCATGGTCAATGTTTGTTGCTAACCACACAACTTTTGTAAATGCTGAACATTGAGTGTTTTATTATTGGTTGAGTCCACGGTTTATATATGTGCCACAATGTAATTGATATCATTGATTGATTTTAAACTTTTGTTAAATGTGTTAAAAGATATCATGGAAGGTCTTGAATCTTTCGATAAGGCTGCTTAGACAAAGGAAATGTTGCATATATTTTATGATATATGCATTAAGGCAATTGATATGGGAATGAGACCTAATACTCATTTCGATAAAATGGGGTGGAAATTTCTTATAACATCATTCAAAGAACAAACTGGCCATGCATTCACTAAAACACAATTGAAAAACAAATGGGATGGATGCAAAAAGGATTGGAGGATATGGAATAAGTTGGTTTCTGAAACTGGTGTTGGCTGAATTAGGCATAATTTTAGCTAGCGATGAGTGGTGGAAACAAAAAATTCAGGTACATTCCTTGTCATCCTAACAATTTCTTTTATTGTTGTCAAATTCCAACACTGAAATTTTACTAGTCTTGATCCTTCAATACTTGATTTTATTTAAATGCAGGAAATTAGAGGAGCCAAAAAATTCAGACATGTCGGTATTGAGCTGTCTTTGAAGAATAAATTTGACCGAATGTATTCCAACATTGTCGCAACTGGAGCGTTTGCATGGGCTCCTTCATCAGGACTACCTACTGGCAGTGATGTCGATCCTGGTACAAGCAATGCCGACATTGATCGTGATGGTTTGGAAGAAGGAAGCGGTGATTCAAAGGAAGATGTGATTCCAGATTTTCAGATTGACATGGCTCGAATGGTTGGAGGGATAAATATGTCTAGCAACAGTAACACAAAAAGCGATGGCAAAAGAAAAGGACGAGATCTTTATGAGGTGTGAGGTAGAAAGAAGAAAACGTCTGGAATTGGTGTCTAGCTGCTGTCAAGATGCAATCAACTACTTGAGAATATGTCGACTAAGAGTGATTCCACGTCTGTTAATAAGGATCGTGAAGGTTGTAGTATTCGCAAGGTGATGGCTGAGCTGCACTCAATTCCTAGAGTTTCAATTGAAGATGAGTTCCATGACTTTGCTACGAAGTATTTGAGTTTAAGAAGGAAAAGAGAAATGTGAGCTAGTATGGGTGATAAGGAGCAGAAGTTGAGATGGTTGCAACGAATGTATGCACGCACTAAACGTGCTTAACTGACATGGTATTATTTTATTTTCTTAACTGTTAATCAATTAACTATGTTCACTTGCTTAATGTATTTATACAAGTTTATTTTATTGTTGCAGAATAATGGGATGCTGGTTTTAAAAAAGAGTATTTTCCAATTGCCTAAGTTTATCCGAGTCATTGTATTCTTCCACATTTCGTGTTGAGATATATGTGCATTTCCATTTGCGGTAATTTGTTTACTGTTGTATTTATATTAAACTGCTTTTCGGGAGTTAATATACTTGTATGAGAATATTGTTGGTTTTTAATGTTGTATTTTATCGATGAATTAAAACTGTCACTTCGGTTTTTATTAATGTTAAATGGTAGACCCTTGGATGGAATTGGTTGGTAATTTTCCTTCACTGTGTTGTTCCCTGAAGGTCTTGAATCTTGAGCGTTGCTGTTAAAATGCTTGTTTTATTGTAATATACCATGTGCAGCCTTGTTTGTTTTCTTTTCTGTCGTGAGGTGATGGGAGCTGCTGCCTTGTGTGTCCAGCTGTAATTGTATAATATACCATGTGCAACTATTGTGTGAATATTGGTTTATTTTCTTTTTTGCCGTAAGGTGATAAGAGCTGCAGCCTTGTTTGTGAAGTTGTATTCATTGATATACCATGTGCAGCTACTGTGTGAATATTGGTTTGTTTTCTTTTTCTGCCGTGAGGTGATGGGAGCTGCAGCCTTGTTTGTCAAGCTGGAATTCATTGATATACCATGTGCAGCGACTGTGTGCTTGTGAGGTGTGAAACCTGCATTTGTTTTCTTTTCTGCCGTGAGGATTGATGGAAGCTGCTGCCTTGTTTGTTAATGCTGTTAATGCTATTCATTGCTGTTAAAATGATTGTTTCAGGTACTGTGTGCATGTGAGTTGTGAATATTGTTTCAGCTACTGTGTGCTTGGGAGCCAGTGTATGAAATACATGTATGTGCTACTGTAACTGCTGTTTGAGTTGCTGGATTTGTCACCGATTCAATTGGAATACATGCTCTCTTTGGTACAGTTGTTGTTGGAGTTCATATATATATAAATTGTGTTTATTTTGTGAGGTGTCAATTGAATTTCAATTACTGTTGTTTTTTAGATGATTTCGGTACATGTTTTTAGGTGTGCACTGTCATGGTCTGTCATGGTGATAAGTAAAGAAAAAAAAGTGGGCCAAGGAATCTTGAATAATAGAATGAGAACACAAATAAAAAAATACATGTCAGAATGTTGTCCATGTATGAGCTGTAAAATTAACATTATCTGTTACTTTTACAGTCTATACATGTGATAATGTACTTATGTTGAAAGCTGAATAACTTGTAAAAAAGACGTAAACAACATTGAGTTTTTTTTCTATATAAAGAGGAATGTTTGTAAGCCAACTTTCAAAGAACTATTTTACTTTATAACAAACCTCTCAAACCTCAACTGCATTTTATACAAGCAAGTGGAACACTTTGTTTTTGTTGGCTTTACAGGTATGAAAAAACTTATATCCCACCAACTTTTTGATAGTTTTTTTTATTGAATGATATTTAATTATTTAAATATTTTTATTAACAACATATAATTTTTTTTTTGTTTACATGTAATTGAAGTTATGGATGATTCACGGTTTAATGACATATTTAATGGGGATTTCGATGGCAATTATGATAATGTAATGAACCACATTATAGACCATATTAATTATCCTAGTTGTGAAGGTAGTGGTGCCGGAGATGACGGTGATGGAAACGACGCCGACGACAGTAATGATGATGATGATGATGATGACGGTGACGATGATAGTGATGATGACGATGAATTTATTTTAAGGATCCATTTTGATATGAAAAAATTAATTAAATGCACAGCTGGAGCTATAAACATGTATTATATTAATTATACATATAAAGAACCATGTATGGTTTCGTATAACACAGGAATGCGTTGGTTGACAGAGGTTTTAAGAGGTCATTGGAAACGAAGTGTTAATATGTTCAGGATGGACGCAACCACTTTGTTGAGTCTGTGCACTGAATTAGAAACGCACCAGGCTTAAAACCATCAAGAAGAATGAGCGTTATTAAAAAGGTGGCAATGTTTCTATTTACAATAGCAGTTGGGGCGTCAAATAGACAAGTGCAGGAAAGATTTCAGCATTCAGGTGAAACTATTAGTAGATGTTTTAAAGAAGTGCTTAAATCATTATGTTTGTTTGCTGTGGAAGTCATAAAATCAGTAGATCCATAATTTACGAGCACACAAAGAGAAATTGCTATGAATCCAAGATTTATGCCACATTTCAAGGTAAGATGAATTTTTGTTTAATTAAGTAGTTTAATTAAGTTGTTCAAATGAGTATGAAATATGTTATAAATATTTATGAGTACTTAATGTTTTTGTGGCCTGTAGAATTGTGTCAGTGCAATTGATGGAACACATGTTCGTGCCTGCATACCATTTGAAAATCAAATTCCATTTATTGGAAGAAAAGGTGTACCAACACAAAATGTCATGGCCGCTTGTAGTTTCGACATGCAATTCATGTTCGTGTGGGCAGGATGGGAAGGCAATGCACACGATACGCGTATTTTTCTTGAGGCTATTGACAATAGCAATCTCAAATTTCCAAAACCTCCAGAAGGTTGTGATTTTGACTAAATTGAAGATTTGGTAATTGAAGGAATATAATTTTTTTTTAAGTTTTGTTTAAAATTACCATGTTGTTATTATTTGCAGGAAAATACTATTTGGTTGATGTTGGATATCCAAACGAGTATGGGTATTTGGGTCCCTACAAAGGTGAGAGGTATCACTTCCAAGAATATAGACGTCGTGGACAACCAAGTGGTCGGAAAGAAGTGTTTAATCGTGCACACTCATCACTACGTAACATGATCGAACGTTCTTTTGGGGTATGGAAACAGAGGTGGAAAATTTTGCAAAACATGCCTGCTTATCCATACAAAATACAAGTTGAGATTGTAGTTGCATCAATGACACTACATAACTATATTAGAAGGAGATCGCAAGATGATGCGGTTTTTTCGAGTATGATCGCAATCCTAATTTAATTCCAGATGACTTTTTACCTAATATTGTTCATCGCTCGGCCGTTCAAGGATCACAGAGGCCTTCACGTATGGATTTTGTACGCGATGGAATTGCAAATAGTTTCATGGAACAATAAAGGAGTACATTAATGTATAAGGATTTTTCATTTCGTTATGTAATCATAATTACAAAACACCTATGTTTTGTAATTATATATATGTGTATATACATGTTCTTTTAAGTAATTCTAAAATCAAATCTAAAACACAAAGCATATTAACCAAACACAAGAAATTATTTTTTTTTACCACAATTTCAACCATAATTTTAACCAAACATAAAACTGTTTTTTTTTCCACCACAATTTTAACCGTAGTTTTAACCAAACACAAGAAACTGCTTTTTTTTAAACCACAACTTCAATCACAGTTTTTACCAAACACCAACTTTTTTTGAAATCAACCTCACAGAAAGTACTTTGTATTAAACTGCTTTTTTCAAACCACAACCACAAAAGCTACCACAATACCAAACACGCTCCAGTTTAAGGATTACTTACACAATCGTCATGTGAGCTTTTTCATAGACAAATGTGATATTTCAATATGGAATTCTCATGCTAATCAATTCAATATACATATCATTTGATAAGCACCTACATATTAGTTCTAGATATCTCTCATATCTCAGCTTATGAGAACAACTCTCCTTTCATAAGAAAAAAAACATAATATGTATTAATCTCAATAGCTGTAATTAATATCAAATCTTAATAAAACATTGACCAAGAATATTTTAAAAATAATACTTTGACGCAATAAAAATTCTATAATTATAAAAATTCTATAATTTTATTTGTAAAATATTTTTGTCCCATAAACTTTAATTTTACTCTATATTTATTAATTAAATATTTAATAAATATTAAAGATAAATAAACTTTTATTAATAGATTAAATACATTTACATGTTACAGTAGAAAAAAATCGGAGTGCTAGTGTCAATTCCAGTAGTTATCCTTTATAGAAAAGGCCCGGATTTCATCCCTTCCCAGACAGCATCTGTGCAGGGGACGACTGCTCAAGTGTCAGCAACAACAGCAGGTGGATGGAAGTCATAATAGGAAAAAATGCAACTTGAGTTTCAGTTGCTTCACAGGATGCAACTCTTTGCTCACTGTATTCATCTCAGCAAACGAGTGGAAAAGATGGTGCTGCCAAAGCTTTCCTAGTATTGGATTCAGTTTTTTTATTTTTGGCAGCTTGGATCTGATCCGCAAGTGAAGTTTCTCTTGGAACCTTTTCTCTCTTACTAATCTCTGCATTCAGTTTCTCCCAAGCTCGGCTAAGGGAAGGCGATGATGCCCCTTGACTAATCATCTGATCATCAGTGGGTTTCTTTTTTCGAATCTATAGAGACAACATATAGCCCTTGTAAAGACAAACATATACAAAAATAATAATTAAAAAAAAAAACCATCAATGTGGAGCAACATTTGATGTATAGGACCCACAAAGCGTGGTCTCATCTTGGAATTGCTTGTTTAATGCAAAAGATACCAAGAACAAAGATAGTAGTTGGATCATAGGAGCATATCCAACATCTACATATTAGGTTTTAACAAAAAGGATTATGAGTAACTAAACAGTGTACATGATAGACTGCTGTGTCAACGTCTTCCATAGTGTGGCTCCAACATGATCGATTAAAAATTAATTCTAAGTTCTAAATATATGATTCCTAATCTATGAAGTCAGCAAGACTCAATTATTCCTAATTCAATTCTTTGCATCAATGTGCACCCCAAAATATCAAATTTCATATTCTTTTCCTCAAATTGATAGTGAGATTTTTCATGTTGCACTGTAGCCAGAAGGTTACCTTTGTTAATCTCTTCTTAAGTGTCAACTTTCGGGCAACAGATGACTCTTCTGTTTTTTTCTTTGATTGTCTGTGTGCCTTCCTCTTTGTTTCTTCTCTTTCCATTGCTTTCTCTTCCCGCTCTTTTCTCTTCTGAGCAACCCTTTCCATCTTTTCTTCTTTTTCCTTTTTTTCCCTCTCAACTTTTCTCTTTGCAATCTCCTCTCCCTTTGCCTTTTCCATGGCACCCTGAAGCTGCTTGAGAGTTATTTCTTTTTTTATTTTTTCGTACCCATCCCAGTCTAGCTCTTGTTGGTCAATGCCTCCTTCCTTAGCTGCTATTGCTATTCTTTTAGTCCATGACAGAAAAAAATTCTCTCTCAGCCTTTTCCATCTCAAACGTTTACCCCAGAGTTGTCTGAGCGAAGAACTTATCTTAGCCCTGATCGCTTCACTGCAAGGAATTTGTTTGAATTGTGATTTTCAGTCTGAAAAACTTGTGTGGCTGCAGAGCCTATAGAGATTATAGAATACTCTCAGCAAATATTAAAACCCTGAAATCCTTATTCATTGAGTCAGAGTCAAGATTCCTCATTCAAAAAATCATCTACTGAGTTAACTGAGCACAAACCATATCCAAATTCATTACTATAAGCTTCAATTGAGGTCATTATCCACGTAATATTTTAAGTGGATATCGATGGAAATGTGGCTAATGTAGAAAATCATGTATTTGCAGTCCCATTTTTTCACATATAACTTTCACAACATTTGTTGAGTATATTTATAAAGATATTGGAGAGCATAAACTTTACTTATGAGCACGGGGATGCCCTGACATCTTCTTCCTAACCTGAAAATTGAGAGGAAATGAAATCAAGTTTTAGAGGAAAAACAAAAGTAATATAGAAAGTAGGACAATTACTTGTCAAAAAGGAGAGAGAGGGGAGGTGTACATGTTACTGTCTCAGACTCTATGCGAAATAAATAATAATCAAGCAGGAAAAATGAATTCAAAGCATTCATCTGTTTGGTAATGAAAAAAAAAAATGGTTTGTGGTATGAGCTTTATTTGCTATTCCAAGAGATGCAGCATATATGAGTGAACATACTCATCAGTGAAGATCTTAAATTTGAGGAAAAAACTGTTTAGTACTATAGTTAAACCATGCAATATGAACCCTAACTATTCCAATAATTCGCTTGCACAGAAGACAAGCTGTAAAAAAACTAACTAATCCTTACATGACTTCACCTGGGGGTTTGTCAAGGCTTCAATTGTTCTTTGCTTTATCAGTGCACGGGTCTCTACAAAATAAAAGAAGTTAAAACTACAGGATTAATCAACTTAATTAAGCCTTGGAGGGAATTATTTGATATACACTTACCTGCAGTATGTTTTCTGCCTTTGTTCCATGGAATCCTCCCTTTGTTCCCATGTTTTTTCTTTCTTTTTCTTCTCTTTTTGGGAAGGTCATTGATAATTTCTGCAGAGTATTGGCATCCATCCGGTTGAACCTCCTCACTCATAGTCTGCTTCTCAGCTGGATCAAGAGGAATTTTTGACTGGTAATGCTTGCTAGAACCTGTAGTCTCTCCGACATCATCACTGATTTGCAAGGCTACAAAATCATCAATTCTTGGGAAGGTACTAATAGAAGCATATGCGGGACATATTTTCTTCCCGATCGATGTACAATTGTTTGACTGTCGTACATTTGGTTGAAAATGTGTGTATTCCAACACATAACCCAGAGTTGGCCATAAAAGATTGTTTGGAACATGGCTGCATGTTAAATGGGGAACAGACAATCTCCTGAGAGATGGTTGAAAGGAAAAAGAGTCACATATTTTATAGAACTATCTATCCAGATACTATTGTCAGATCCTAAGCAAAACCATTCATCCATGTTGCAAACATCAATAATTATTATGATTGCAAGGTATGCAGACAAGTTCATGTTCGTTTATTTTCTACAACCTCACCAAAATGTCAATCTGGTGAAATCCTTCAAAGAATTTTGTAAGAGAATAGAACAAACTTGAAACATCATTTAATTTGTATTTATAACAGGTGGCATCTTAAGTTCTGGAGATACATGGATATCAAAAGAAGGGTAGCTAAAGAGGGTTCCAATAGGTGGCCTCGTATCATGATCAGCTCTACGAACATTTTTTCCATCTTGAGTAGTTTAAATTGTTTCTCAAGTTCTACACAAGTCAATGCAATCAACTAAAATCACCAAATATAACAAAGCTAATTCAGAATAGTCAATCAAAATCTACTAATGTGAGCAAATTTGGAGGGAATTCCAAGTTCCAGCCCATTTATTGCACGCTCAAACTTCTTTCATGTGAAAAAAGTTGAATCATGCTGATGGAACCTCATGAAACCATAGCCTGTGCTTACATCCAAAATTGACAGATAATGCCACTAAAAACAATGACAGTGTCGGTTTTTTCTAGTTACAGCAATGCAGCACACTATCAATGCTAACAAAAGCATGCATTTTCATAGAATAAAATAAAATAAATTCCACTCATCATTCAAAGAACGGTCAAAACCGATATTGAAACCAAACCCACAATGAATTGAAGATTCTATTCACTTTTATCAATAATTTTCAGGAAGCAAGACTCCAAATTGAGAAACAAAAACAGAATTTGAAGCAAACCCATTTCCGAAAACAAGTCCTTAAGTATACCACTAAGACACAAACTTACAAATGAAAGAATGACATTCTCAATGCATGTTCTCTGCTCCAGAAATTTCTGCTAGTGAGAGAGTGAGATAGAGTTCCTGTGAGGTATACTTAAGCCACCTTTTCTATTCAATTCTGAAAATGTGAAAGTTTAACAGCAAATTTATTAAGCTGAAGTTTTTATTTTTTATTTTTATAAAAAAAAAGGGTGAGATAGTGAAGCAGATGAGAGGGAGAGGCAATTGATGTTGGCCAAACATTTTGAGGATTGGATATATTCTACAGATAGTGTTTTATGCTGTGGTGGTAAAAAAAAATTGTTTATAAATATGGTAAAATAATATTTTTAATATTAATAAATTAAAATATAATAAAAATTAATTTAAAATAAAAATAAAAATAATTCAATTTTTTAGAAGACCACAAAAACAAATAAAACTTCTAACTTGTTTGGTTTTTTATTTTAAAAGTGTTTTTTTAAATATATTTTTTTATTTTTTTATTTTAAATTAATATTTTTTAATGTTTTTAAATTATTTTAATGTTAAAAGTAAAATATAAATTTTAAAAAATAAAAATATATTATTTAAATATATTTTTAATTTTTTTAAAAAAACTGAAATATCAAACTAACCCTTATTGCTTAAAAAGATTTTGGTGCCAAAGCCTGCACTGTCAAGTGCTAGCTACTATTAGGCTTTTGCGCTAGGCCTACGCTTTTTTCACCTTATAGACTTCGTAGATTTTCAGACCCATTTTCCATTTGGATTTCATGTCTGACTTTAGACCGTTCGGACTCTTCTAGCTCAGCATCTATCAATATTCCCAACAGAAATATGAGGGTCTTTATGTAGTGAAGAAGAATTTCTTATGAGTAGCTCTAAGATTGTCTAGAATAGATTAAGAAGATCTAGTTAAATCTGTAAATTTTGATCTGAAAAAAGATATCATGCATAATGTATCCAGTTTTCTTTCCAAGTCAATAAAATAAAATTTGACCATGAATTCTTAGTGTAAAGAATCTTTTTTAAAAAATTATATGATCTCATAGCATTTGAAATCCTTTTCCGAAATAAAAGTCTTGAAAAGAACTGGTTTTGTGCATGATTGCAAGGAATGAATCATAATATATTCAAGATGAGATTTAAGTAATTCTAGATTAAAAGGTGACCAAACTAGACAAATCAAAGCTAACCTTGAGATAAAACCTGCATCTGAAAAGCATTTTGAATTGCATGGATAAAGGGTTGGTAATCACCTGTAAGTTTTTTCAAAAAAGGACAAAGTTTATCAATAATAACGATGCGTGTTTAAAATGAGAAAAGGTCATAGGAAGAGAAAAAGAAAATGATGGTTTGATGACGCTCTAAGACTGAAGCAAAGGTCCCTAAGTAAGACTCTTCATTAAAAAAGAGAGTCTACCCGAACAAAGTCCATAAGATGACTTCACGAAGGAAAAGAGGCAGAAGCAAAGTGATACTGAGTCTTTTAAAAATTTAAACTCTTCTTAAGCCTAAAAAACATCCATCTCTTTCATAGCCCATAGCTATATTATGTATCATATACCTTTAGAAGTCCTTTCTAATCAAGCACACACACCCCGGATTGATAAACAATGATCTTACAGTTCACGCGAAGTGATCAATAAATGGCAAACAAATTTTATTCGTGTAAAAAAAATGTAAATTCTAACATGAAGCAAAAAAATTGATTATATACAGATTTCTTCAAGTAAATACTTGAAACCTTCTTGAAAAACTAAAATAGAAGGTCACCTCTGGTAAAAGCTTGACCTAAAGACGAACCACATTCTAAAATTTGATAAAACCCTCAATGGGAATTGCTTAAAGAACTGTTTTGATGCATACATTGAAAGTTTTAGTTTTCATAAATAAAACCAAGTCTTTTGAAGTTTTTCTTCTTGAAAAATATGAATGTGCTAAACCAAAATCAAAAAAAAAAAAAACCCCTTAAAATGGAAAAGGCAATTAAAACATTGACATGAACATAATAGAAAGCAGTGTCAAAATATATATTCAGTGGAGTAAAAAAGGGCTCCACAAGAAACAAAAGTTGGAGACTTCTTCCTAAAAATATGGTGGATAAGAGGGGCAACACAAAAAACGGATCCTAACTTAAGCATACAAATTTGAACACATAAACGAGCTAATACTGGAAAAAGGAGTTCATATGAAACCAAAAAAAGGGTGTAACCTATGTTTCCAAACCAGGTAAGAAAGCATGCATTTAAACCCAAAACATTGCACAAGTTTTTATTTTTACAAAAGAACATTCTTGAAATCGGACTCAAACAAGTCAAAAGACTGATAAAAAACGAGTCTTTAGGAAAGCTCTCGTTGAATGGGATTACTAAGATTCAGGGTTTCAGGCCAGCTGAGTTGAAAAAGAAGGCAGATTTTAGTTCTAGTTAAAGAGAATCGCCAGATTGAGATTTTAGATTAACTGAACTGAAAACAAAGACCAAGTTTCTGGTTAAAAGGAATCGCCAGATTGGGATTTTAGGTTAACCGAGATGTAGACAGATTTTGGTTTTGATTAAAGAAAATCATCACATTGAAATTTCAAGTTAACCAAGCTGTAGACAGAGATTTTGGTTATGGTTAAAAGGAATTGCCGAATTGAAATTTCATATTAACCGAGCTATAGATAAATTTTGGTTATGGTTAAAGGGAATCACCAAATTGAAATTCCAGGTTAATCGAGCTAAATTTTGGTTATGATTAAAGGAAATCATCATATTGGAATTTCAAGTTAACCAAGCTGTAGACAGAGATTTTGATTCTGGTTAAAGGGAATCACTAGATTGAAATTTTAGATTAATTGAGCTGTAGACAATTTTTATTCTAGTTAAAGTAAATCGCTAGGTTAGGATTTTAGGCTAACTAAGCTATAACATGAAATGTTTTGTTCTAAAGGAACCATTGAGATGCAGAATTTCAAATTCACCCTTCAATCAAAAAACACCAAGAAATTTAACTCTGTAATCAGGTTGCATCAAGTTTTCAAACCTCGTAATTGGAAGGTATTAGAGATCAAGGTTCTGGTTAAAGAGAATTATCATATTGGGATTTTAGGTTAACCAAACTGTAAACAATTTGATCATAGTTCTGGTTAAAGAGGATTGCTGCAAAGACAGAGTTTCAGATCAATCGAACTAAAAGCTTTGAGAAGATTATTTTTGAAGAACAATTTGTTTATCTTTATAAACTTACTACACAAAACACTTGACAAGTTTTTGCTCCGTAAGTATTATAAAGAGAAGACATCTATTGTTCCCTATTTTGGAGCCCCACATAAACAAAAAAAAAAAGAGAAAATACAAAAAATCAAAAAATGTTGGAAATATATATATATCATCAAGAAAAGTATACTAGAATGCCCAAGAAATCGTTGGAAACTGGTTGAGGCAAATCAAATATATCATATTGAAAAATTTAATAGTGTATTTTTTGACTGATAAAGGCCCTATTGGCAAAGAAAATTCAATTTGAGGAGATAAAATTTAAATTGGATGTTTAAGGATTCCATTAAAATGTTTTAAGGTTTATTTGAATTTATTGAGGGTTTAATTGCAAGAAAAATTCATTTTCAAAATCAATTTAGATTTTAATTGGAAGAAATTAAAGTCTAGAGGTCGAATTGAAATTTTTACGAGTTAATTTAGTCAAATCAAAGGCTAAATTGGATAAATATTGAAGTTTGATGGACAATTACGAACTTGATTGAAGAAATCTAAAACCAAGAACTAAACTAGAAAGACACGTGAATATAAAGGTTTAAATTGACCAAGTCAGTGGATAAGTTGAAGAAATGAAAAGTTTGTTGGTCAATTAAGGGTCAAAATACATAAATTCAGAACCAAAGACCAAAAGTAAAAAGTCGGCCAACTTAGGGGCTGACAATTAAGGGTGTGTGCGCCATAATTGGAAGAACAAGGACTAAATTGAAACTTTGCAAATCCTAAATTAAAAACCATAATTTCTAGTGTTTTAACCCAGACAACTGGTCATTTAGCCTTTGTTGATTTTCTTCATTGACAATTCATAATGATAAGGCTGGAACCCTTCAAATGACATGAAGTTTTTTCAAATGGAAGATGAACATCCCCTCTACAACCCTATTTCCATGAAATTAGACGTTTACATCCTGATTTTTCTGTGAAAGTCCCTAACATCTTGTCCTTAATCAACCATCACTTAATATGCAGACTTGGGGTTGATTAGGTTGGCAACTTCAAACACATGAATGTGAAGCTACAGACCTCCAAATTGAGCAAGATTGGATTTCAATGAAAGGTGTGCATCCCTTCTACCAACTTCAAGTGGTCTCAGGTGACGATGATGTCATAACTACTTCGACGAGGTCTTGAAAGTGGGCAACCCAGACAGCTTTGATAGTGTTGGTTGATTGAGTTGGCAACTTTAAATGCATGAATGTTTAGCTACAGACCTCGAAATTGAGTAAGGTTGGATTTAAATTAAAGGTCTGTATTCCCTCAACAAACTTCAGTTGGTCTCAGGTGACAATGACATCATAATTATTCCGACAAAGCCTCGAAAGTAAGTTACTTAGTCAGGCTCGACAGTGCAACTATATTGCAAAAATTGATTTGGTTTTCGTATGTTTGCACACAAAGGCTCCTCAATGGGTCCTTATTAAGGGTTCACAATACTCCTCTCAAAATTAAATGGTCAGAAAATGGATATAAAACCTCTCAAAAACCTATAAATACCCCCCTGAGCATAAAAAACAGAAAAAGAGGGAAAGAAAAAGAAATATAAGAAAAAAAGAGTAATAGCAGTAAGAAATATAAAGTTAGAGATCCAAGTGTAAAAAACCAAGTTTTCTTAAGCCTTGTAAGGGGTAAAACTTTTCAAAAAAATCAAAGAGAGAGGTTGTTCTAGGTTTTGTAGATCCAAAAGTAAGCCCTTTATGATATGCTTTTGTTGTTATTTTACTTGTTTTTCTTTATATTAATGTTTATAAGCATAGAAAAGATGTTTGAATGCTCAACGAGCAATGTTGTATTTACCTCTTTGTTGTTGTGTTTTTTTTAATGATGTTATTTTCAAGGTTTTTTTTTTATGTTTTTGATATATAAAGTTATTGTTTTAAGTTTGTTTTGATATATAATATTGTTTTAGTTTGTGTTTAACTTAAGTTATGCATGCTAATGTAATGGTGTTTACCTTGGGTTTTTTAGGCCGGTTCATGCACAAATTAGGTTCAGAAAGTAAATTATAAATCCATGTTGCATGAACATATAGGCTGTTTTAAGTTGATGGTTTTTTGGATTTGGTACCTCAAGCTTGATTTTGATGATTTGATGTTTTTGTTTGTGTTTTAGATTCAAACATATTTGTGCATGTTGTGTGACTTATTAGGATAAAGAAAGCATGTTTTAGAAGCCAAAAGTGTTCATTTATGGGCTTGAAAATGGCTGCTTTATTGGGATTTTTCTATTGGGTTTTGGGTAATATTCTTCATGTTCTTGGAAATAACATTAACTTAGACCCTTGATTTGAATCAGTTTTGGTCTATTCCTTAGCACTAGACACTTTTTTGGACTTGATTAGTCAATAATCTATAGTTTATTTACACATAACATGTTTTAATGAGTTTTAATCCTAGAGTTTTATTTTGGTACCGAAACCTATTTTGGCCAAATAATGTTGATTCATTAATAATAAAACTAAATGGATGCTAGATTATTAATCATTGCATGATTCTCAACATGTCTATGCCCTTGTTTTGTCTATATATTGGGTTTGGCTTAAGGAGTTCTTTATGTTCTTCCCAAGAACATTGCCTTAGTTACATGATTATAACTTCTTTTATTTCATTTCTTTGCACAGACGCCTCTCTTATGCATGATTAGTAAACAATCTAGTGTTTATTGTTATCAATAACAAGTCCTATGTTTTTGGTTTTTGAATCGAGATCCATTTTGACAAAATCGTGACGAGTCCTTGATAATTGAAGTGAATGGGTGATAGATTATTGATCCTTTCATAATTTTCAACATGTATTTGCTTTTGTTTTGATCAAATTTGGTCTGAATTTGAGTCCACATTACTAGGTTCATTCGGGTTCATGTTAGGTGTTCTTCAATTTTTTTTTTGTTTCATCCGTTTTGTTCAAGAATTTTTTAGTTTTTATGTTTTTTTACATTGGTTTTGTTTTTGCATGAATTTCAAGTTTGTAAAATTCCAAAGGATTTTGGTATACGTTTCAAAAATACCAAAATAATTTTTGTTTAATATATGAGATTATAAACTTATACAGAAGACATATTCCTGATATTAAATAAAAAGATATTTTATTTTATTTTTATTTGTTATATTGACATTAGACCAATTAGGTTTTTACCTGATAAGATAAAGACTTCGTTACTGAGGATGATTTTTTTTCCGACAATAAACAGACAAATAGTTATAAAACACAACATTTCTTTAGTTTATATCAGGTAAATAAACAATGCAGCTTACTCTAGATAAGACGTATTAGGAGTGCTAATACCTTCTCTTTATGCAATCAGTTTTTATCCGAACTCTGAGACTAATTAGGGTTTCTAGTGACTAAAATACTAGTTGGCAACTCCCCTTTTTTTTACTGATAAAAATAAGAATTCCTTGTCCTTTCCTCCCATATTATTCCTAACTATCCCTACCCGGTAAGATGATCATCATGACGCTGCATACATGCAACATATAGTATGATGCAAGATTAAAAAAATAACTTAAATGCCATTTATGTCCCTTTTATGTTTAATACAAGGAAGGGTGTGTGTGTGTGTGTGAGAGAGAGAGAGAGACAGAGAGAGAGAGAGAGAGCTTACAGTTAATGAATCATTGAAACATTTAATTGAAGTGCATTCTTTACTATATCTTTTATAGGGTTGGAATCGAACGCATTATCAATATCAACTAGCATATTGGCCTGCGCTCCACAGCGGGTCAATAACAATTTTTTTTCAATTGTAAAACAAATATGAAGAGTATAGAGAATATTTTAAGTGTCTTAGGTCTGGCGGCCCAGCCAGACTCAAAAGCATTGGGTCTGGCTGCGGAGCCAAACCCTATATCCTTGGGTCGGGTTGCACAGCTAAACCCAAAAGCATTGGGTCTGGCTGTCGAGCCAAATACAATATCCTAAAAAAAATAAAATTGAAAATATCTTAAAAAGAAAAAAAAATTAAAGTTAAAGAAATTCCTTTACTTTAGGAGCAATCCTAAATATTAAAACTCTAACATTATAACCACATAGTCGAAACTTTCATAACCCACCGCTTCTATCCTCCACCAAACCAAACACACACCTAACCACCGCTTCATCCTCTCCTTTTATGTCCACCACAACTTGAACCAATAGCATTGAGTCTTATTGCAGAGATAGACTCAAAAGCATTGTCTCTTGCTGCCGAGCCAAACCCAATAACATTGGGCCTATCTTCGCAACCAATTGGGTCTGTCTCTGCAGCCAAACCCAAGGCATCACATCAAAATAATATAAAAATATCAAAAAATATTAATTTGAATTAAAGAAAAAAATATTCAAATTTTTTAAAGAATTTTTGAAACGCAAAACAAACATGTTTTCTTAAGGAAATATAGCCCAACCTCAAATGAAAAATAAATTATCATCACTAAACTTTTGTACAACATAAAAAAAGTCCCATCAATTTATTTTCTCTTTACGGTATGAAAAAAAATAAGAGAAAAGAAAAAAAATTAAAGAGAAAAAATTGAAAATATCTTAAAAGGAAAAAAATTAAAGGGAAAGAAATTCCTTTAAGAGAAAGCCTAAAAATTAAAACTCTAACATTATAACTACAGAGTCGAAACTTTCATAGCCCACTGCTCATTCTCCTCCACTAAATCAAACACACATTTAACCACCGTTTCATCCACTCTTTTTATGTCCACCACAACTTGAACCAGTAGCATTGAGTTTTGCTTCTTATCACATTGGCTGCGGAACCAACACAATAGCAATGAGTCTGACAGTGGAGCCAGACCCAATATCCTTGGATCTGACGACCAAACTAGACCTAATAGCCTCGGGTACAACGGCTGAGCCAAACCCAATAGCCTTTGTCTGCGGCCCAGCCAGACCAATAATATTGGGTCTGGCTCTGCGGCCGGATCCAATGCTATTGGGTGTGGCTAGGCCACCAGACCCAATGATATTGGGTCTGGCTCTGCAAGTAGACCGAAAATTGTTATTGACCCGCTGCGGAGCGCGGACGAATATACTAGTTATTATATTATTATGTAACAATTATTTTTTAAAATATTTTTTAAAAAATATATATTAAGATAATATTTTTTATTTTTTAAAATCTATTTTTTATATCATCACATCAAAATAATACGAAAACATAAAAAAATATTAATTTGAAGTAAAGAAAAAAATAAAATAAAATTCAAAATTTTTTAAAAACATTTTTGAAATGCAAAAATAAACATGCTTTCATTAGAAAATTCAATCCAACCTCAAATGAAAAAACTTATCATCACCCAACTTTTGTACAATATAAAAAAAAGTTCCATCAATTTATTTTCTCTTTACAATATGGAAAAAAAAAATAAGAGAAAAGAAAAGAGATTTAAAGAGGAAAAAAATAAAAATAGAAATACCTTAAAAGGAAAAAACTTAAAGGGAATGAAATTAGTTACTGGTGTATTGGGTGTTGCTCTGCTATGCGCTCTTCATGGTGCTACTATAGAAAATACTTTATTTTAAAATGATGATGATGGTGATGCAAATACATTTCGTGCTTTTAACCCAACTCAAATATTTTTATATTTTTTTTAAAAAAATTGTTATTGACCTGCTGCTGAGCGCAGGCCAATATGCTAGTTATTATATTATCACGAAACAATTATTTTTAAAAATTTCTTTTTATATCATCACATCAATAAATATTAATTTGAAGTAAAGAAAAAAAATAAAAATAAAAAAATTTTTTTGAAAGCATTTTTGAAACACAAAAACAAACATGTTTTGATAAGCAAATTCAATCCAGCCTCAAATGAAAATAAATTATCATCACCCAATTTTTGGACAATATAAAAAAAGTCTCATCAATTTATTTCTTCTTTACAGTATGAAAAAAATTAAATAAGAGAAAAGAAAAAAAAAATTAAAGAGGGAAAAATTGGAAATTTCTTAAAAGAAAAAAAAAGAGAAATAAATTAGTAGCCGATGTATTGGGCGCTATTCTGCTACGCACTATTCATGGTGCTACAGTAGAAAATACTTTATTTGAAGATGGTGATGATGCAAATATTTTCCGTGCTTTTAACACAAATCAAGCATTTTTACATTTGAAAAAAAATTTGTTATTAACCCATTGCAGAGCACGAGCCAATATGCTAGTTATTATGTTATTACATAACGGTTATTTTTAAAAATATTTTTTTAAAAAAATATATTGAGATAATATTTTTTTTTATTTTTTAAAATTGATTTTTATATCATCACATCAAAATAATACAAAAACATAAAAAAATAATAATTTGAATTAAAGAAAAAAAATTCAAATTTTTTGAAAGCATTTTTGAAACGCAAAAACAAACATGCTTTGATATGGAAATTCAACCCAACCTCAAATGAAAAAAATTTATCATCACCCAACTTTTGTATAATATAAAAAAATTCCCATCAATTTATTTTCTCTTTACCGTATGAAAAAATAAAATTAAATAAGAGAAAAGAAAAAACATTAAGAGGAAAAAGAATAAAATTGAAAATATTTTAAAAGAAAAAAGGCTGTCGAGCCAGAAAACATTAGGTCTGGCTGGGCAACCAGACCCAATAATCTTCCCCCATTGTTCTTCATTAATCATTGTCTCTCCTTTTTATATGAGGCATGTAATTATTATTTTTTTGGAAAACTTGAAGTTTTGGGGACCTATACGACTTCCAAAGAAGCATTTGTATTCGTGTTGAAGCGATTTGGGTCTGGTTGCCAAGACAGACTCAGCAGCTTTTATCATAGAAAACAGAAAAGACAATGTTCTTGCAGCCGAAACCAACAATTTTTGGCATAAAAAAACACAAAAAAACAATACTCCCAAGTGCTCTAATATCGTTCCCAATAGAAACATTCCATGTCTACAATACATCCCCATGTATCAGTAATGAATGATGTCTTTATTTTAGGACTACGCCCCCCTCCAGTCATACAAAATTAAGCAAAATAACTGTTGGAAACCAACGCAACATTAAACTGATTTGCAAAAGAAAAAAAAAATTACATCTCAATGATATAATTATTTATTATTATTATTATGAAATGGAATCTGATAATTGATTAGTATGTTTCTTTTTAATGATAAAATGGATCCGGAAGCTCACCAAAATCAAATGGCATTAGAGATTGCACTATCTTTTCTGATTTACAACGCTTGAGAGGTTTTTTCAACAACACTCAGTAAATAAAAAGAATTTATGGATAAAAAAATTAAATAAAAAAAGTTGCAGAAAAAAAGAGAGCCTGGATTAGAAGAAGACGATGATTTAGGTTCAAATAAATTATAGTGTTCATGGGCTGGATTACATCAAGGCTTAGATTTGGACTCTTCAAAATAGCTGCTATCGCAGTAGTTCACTCAATGAAAGAGAACCTTATGGCCTAATGGCTAAATTATCTAGAAATCTCAAGGCATTCAGGCTTAGATTTTGAATACAACAGCTGTGTTTTTAAAATTATTTGCAAAAAGAAATTAATTTTAATTGACACACAATCTGAAAATATTTTTTCACAATTAAAAAGGGCAATTCCTCACGTTTCTAATCTTTATTTTATATACATGAGAAGACTAATGCATCTTGAACTAGGGCAATTCCTCACGTTTTTAGATCTTCACACGCTATCAAGATCTAACCTGAGACTTCTCATGTGAAATACCTTCAAAGACAACAGTAGGGTTCTTCACTAATGTGCTTCGAACACTACTTTTCCATGATAAAATATAGAAAGATGACCAAAAGATTTAACTCACGTGGACGTAAGATATAGGAAATCAATGTCAAAACAATTAAAAAAACACCAAAGTCTAGAAGAGAAATAAAATAAAATTAGAAACGTACGTAATTCTCCTGAGTGCTTTAGGTTGGAGAGAATTTGGCAGCAATATTGCTTGAAACTCAAGCAAGAGACGGATAGAAAATTAAAGATTCATTGACCGTCCCAGATAGTGGAGTTCTGCCAAAACTAACACGGCTTGGAGGGTAAGATGTGAACATGTTGAATTCTCCCAAACAAATCCATTGTTATTTCTCTGTCTTTCTTTTCCATTTTTAAGACTTAGGCAATTGGATCGAGCAGAAATTTAAGTGGATGCCAATTCAATATCGTCCAAGAACTTCCATGCAGCATGGATGGAGTTTGAGTGAACGATTCTAATTTGACATTTTATTCACTGGTCTCCTAAACAAATCCATTTACCTAATTGGTCTCTGTCAAAAGTAATCAAAGTTGAAAGGATAATTCATATTCCCAAAAACACAAAACAAATCCAAACCAAAGTTTGCGTGTACCAAGATCTTGAGCAAATCCATGTTGTTAGTCCTGATCACACACCAAGGAGATATTCTCTTCAAAAACAAAATAAGATTCCACAATTCATAACTTCCATTCAGGTTTCTAGTGGCACTGGGACATAGTTATTTAACTCGAATTATTTGTTTTCAAAACAAGCTGTTATTTTGTATTATTTGAGGATCGATTTTTAAATGGAACCCTGAGTTAAAGAATATTTCTTAAATTAGCATCCCCTTTGAGACCTCGCAAACAGTTGGAAATCGATTGATTGAGTAGCAGACCAGATTAGAAAAAAAAACTGGAATCTGGGTTGATTTTATCTTCCTTTTCTCCTCCCTCCAGAGTGCATTTCTCGGAAACTTCAAAGACCAAAATTGCGTCCACGAAAGAATATCACACCAGTCATAATAAAGGCTAGTAATTGACCAAACCAAGGTGGGTAAAGGCCATAAGAGGAGAAGAAGAAGAAGGTAGAAGAAAATCCAAGAAAAAAAAAGCAAACCCATCAACATCTTTCACTATACAGATGTGTGTTTTGGCATAATTTCAAACGTTAACAAGAAAAACAATCTGAGTGTGGTCGGTTTACAAAGGCAGCAGATACTTTTTCTCTTCAATAAATACCAATCATTACAGAGAGTCGGTTTAAGCTTTCTCCTGCTACTCTGTTTGAGTAAAACATATCGTTGGACACGCGTCCTAAAGCAAATGGTTAAAGAAAAATAAGGACACGTTTTTCCATGTTGTCGGAGAATCTAAGATTGACGTGGCGTAAAATGAACGGCTATGTATCCTTCGCGGCAGTTTCGAGCCGTTGAACTGCAAACGTTAGTTGGAATGGCAAGGTGTTCGTCCTCCAATCAAGGAAAACTGGTGAAAGATATTGACAGCCATGATGTGCTCGCTTTGCTTTGCTCTGCTTGCCAATAGGCCATGAGCATGCAGAGAAAGTATCTCTTTAAACGTTTTGATTGGACTAGGATATGGATTGGCCAAAAATATTGATTTACAAATATCTTGAAATGATCATGATTGGTGTTCTGCACAGTTTTTTTTTTTTAATTTGTGGTAAAAGTAACTGAGACAAATTATCCAACAGATTCTTTATGATTTCAATGATTTTCTTGCAATCTTTCATGAGATATATTGGGGATATTGTGGGGACCAATTGTGCATGGGGTTAAAATTATGAGGGAGCTGCTTTACAAAGACATTTCGTTAATGTGGAAATCTTAAAAGTGCCTTTGTCTAATTTGACATTTAGGGGCAAGGGGCGTGCATTGTATAAGGAAAATGGAGAGCGATTTTTTCCAGACACTTTCTGTTTCCGTCCTATTCATGGAAGGAGAGGAGTTGGAGTCATGATCATACGGCTTCAAATTAATTACCAATCCTCTATGACTTTAGTGTTGAGAAAATTCATAATTCCATGATCACTAATCATTACATCAACCATGTTTAAATGAATCAAGTTGAAAGAGTTGTGTTTTCATACTAATTTGGTCTACATGCATGAATTTAAAGAAATCTTGATTAAAGGCATTTATTATATTATTATTTTTAACTTTAATACACCGCAAGCTCACAAGTATTAGAATTTAAAGAGATCTCGATTAAAGGCATTTATCATGTCATTTATGTAACTTTAATACATGACAAGCTCACAAGTAAATACCCAAATATACTACAATATATATATATATATATATATATATAAAAACATTTTAAAATTGTGTTCAAATATAAAAAAGGTAGATCTTCTTACTTAAGATGGAGAATCCTTAATAAAATTTGAATCAGAACACGAATACTGATAGATCAAGTGTTGTGGTGGCTGAATTTTTTTATGGGAGGTTGAATTGTTTTGAGATTGGGGGAGGGGAAGGGTTGTTTGTTGCAGAAAAAAATACACAAGAAAAAAGTAGAAATGGAGGAGGGGGAGAGAAGGGTCGAATTTCAGGTCATTAATTAAATATTACCAATGGACGGACTGATAGAATTATGCCAATGGTAACTATATACAGTTTGATCCTTACAGGTTCAATTTTACATATTTGGTCCATATTATTTGATGACTTTATGTCTAGCTTCTAAACTTTATTTTGTTTACGGTTTGGTCATTATGTGGTGAGGAAAGAGAGAGAAAATCATCGAAAAAATATAGAGCAAAGAAAATGTTCAATTGTTCACATTATAGCAATGAAAATATCGATTTTAATGTCATTGAGTTCATTTTAAAGAGTAGTGTTCAATACGGAGGTTTGAAACTTTCATCTTATTGGAAAAAGTAAATCCAAGCTCGGGAAAAAAAAATTAACCAGTCTAATTTTTTTGATTGATTTTATGACGTTTTAATATTACGTACTTGGGTTTCTATGATATTTTTTAGGTGTTTTTAAATTAAAACAAGTTAAAAAACAGGTGTTTTGTTGTTTGTCTAAGAACCGAAAATCTAACTTTTCAGACATCAAAAATGGTTGGACTTTGAACCAGGTGTCAAAGCGTTGACTGTTTATTTTTTAAAAAAACAAAAATATTGAGCACAAAACAAGTCATCCGCCCAATTTTCTTTTTTTTTTTAAGGAAAAAGTGAGGTTCACAAGCCGGCATTGAAGGCCTAAGCATGTATTGACTCTTTGTTTTTCGTGTTCTGATTCTCCTAAGCCCCGACGCTTGACCTCTTTTTATATTACTCTTGAATATTTTTATATTTTTTTTTGAATCAAATTCACTATATATGAATAAAATAATTAAAATATTATTCATTTTTTCCATAGTTTTCAAATAAGATTGTATTTTTTGTAATGATATTAATTAACAATTACTTTGTGAAATACATGAAGCTAATATGCAAGACTTATAAAAAATATGGTCATGAATATTTATTTTGTTATTTTTTATTATATATTTTCTTAAGAAAGATTTCTTAGATTAATGTTTTTTATCACATACAAATTATCAAAGTCATGAATTTTCTATTTTTATTGAACCATGCTTTTCAGAATATGATAAGTTTATGTTTAAAGAGCAACAATTCTTAGAAAAAAAATATTTTTGTCAAAACAAAAAGGAAATAAATGAATAAAAAAAAGGGATATATTTTGTTTTTTCCTTTAGTTTTTTATTCAAAAGTCATATTGCTAATAAAAATACATGTTTTTCTAAGAACAAAAATAAATACATAAATAAGAAAGTAAAAATTCATTTAATAAATATATTTTGTTTTCAAAAACTTAAATTGTTGTGTTTCTTTCACTATTATTTCCGCTCCCCTTCAAATATATATCCACTCCTTTCATTATGGAAATCCGAACTTGGCATAAGAAAAACACCAACTCTCTAGATTTCTGATTCAGTGCACTTGACCCATATCAAAAGCCTTTTCAGCGCGAGACATGAGGAATCCTAAGTGAATAAGCCATTAAGGACTACCTCATGACAACATTGACACTAAAAGAAGAGATTTCAGCATTTTTCTATGCATTATCTCATCTCACTCTTAATGCTGGTTCATTGAATAATACCATTTTTTTTATTTTGGATTTACTTTTTCAATTTCATCTATTTGTGTCATATTTTTTATATTGAATGTGTTGATTTTTTTTTCCCTTGCATTTTCTACATAATTCAATGTGTTTGGTCAATTTTTTCAAAATTGGTTTAGAGATCAATTTCATGAAATACGATTTAAATTTGTAGTGCTAAGAAAAATTTAAAGAAGAAGGACAAAAAAAAAATATCATAGCTTTTTTTTCAAATTCATACAAAGAATTTCACTTTCATCCAAAACTTTTATGTTTATTCATTTTAGTCCCTTTAGCTTTATGATTTTACTTTTAGGTCTAAAGCTTCATTTGTTTTCTATTTCAATCACTAAGTTTCGAGATAAGAGAGAGAGAGAAAATGATTGATTGGCTGTATTTTTTCAACAAAAGAATCAATTTTGGCGTCATTGGATTTCTTTTTATGAGATCAATACTAATGAGGTGTGTTTATGGTGTTTCTTGAGTATTTTTAGCTGAAAAATGGTTGAAACGAGTTTTTTGGTCCAAACAAAAATAGCATTAGGAGAGTCGACATGGGCTCCTTAGTCTGGTCTCATATAAGGGATTTTAGTGTGTATGAGACTTCCTTACATGATTAACTACATCATCCTTCTCATAATTATTAGAGTTTCAACAATTTTATCTGGAGGAGAAAGTGCTCATTTAGTAAACCCTTTAACATTATTTCTCTTACGACTAAGAATATCATGTCTACTAATCATCTTAACATTCAATTTATTTATATTTCCTATCAAAATCTCCACAATTACCTCTTACCTATCTTGTCTTTCTATAAGATCCTTCACCTTCGATTTTATCACACTTTTTGATGACATTGTGAATACCTATGATAAATGTTAGTAGTAAAGAAAAAATTCCCCATACACCCCCGAAAAAATTCCCCATACACCCCCTCACATGTTTACACTCGATTTAATATCACTCCACTCTTGTTTCACGCAATTCAATCAGGCTTTTCACTTTAATAATCTCATTATACTCTTTACACTTAGGTTCTTAAAGGTAACTTAGCAACTTATCAAATAATCAATTAAAATAACGTAATGATTTTATAATAATGAAGACTCAAGAATTAAAAAACAACTCGAGTTAGCATGCCAACTTGCAACCCGAGTCGTGAGGATGGGATAACCCCATGAAAAGAAAGTAAAGAAATAATACAAAACTCAATTCCTAATAAATCCAATGTAGAAAAACAAAATTGAAAAAAACAATTAACAAATAAAACCTAAAAAATACTAGTAAACCTATGTAAGCCCATCAAACACAAACGACTCGAATCATGTGAATGAAATAATCAAATAAAAGATAAATTAAAAAAATTATGAAACATAATTCTCAAATCATCATAATATCTAAGGATGAAACAAAAAAAGACTCAAGTTAACATGGGTCAACTCGCTAAACATATGATCCAAGTTATGAAATTAAGATAACCTCAAAGAAAAGAAAACAAAAAAAATTTACAAAGCACAATTCTCAATTAACTTAATATTGAATGAGAAAACTAAAAAAGAAGGTTTAAAAAAACCTAAAAAAAAATCAATGTTAACTCGGCATATCCTTTCAAATTCATGATCCAAGTCATGAGATCGAGATTATCCAATAAAAGACTAATAAAAAAATAAAAAAAAATAATTAATTCCTAACCTATCAAATATCGAAGGATAAATTATATATATATATATATATATATATCCTAATAAATTTAAGGTGTGTGATAAGTTTGTGTTCGAAAATACATGTATATCAATTTGAAAAAAAAATAATTAATTTTGTTTGATTTAACAAAATATTGGTTAGGCATAAAATTAAAAATAGAAACGAGATGAGAACTAGAATATAATTTTTAGTCGTTCTTCCAAAGGGCCACTAATCCCTTCCACCATTAAATGACAAACAATTCGAAAGGAATAAAAATATACTCAGGATATGACTCGGCCGGGTGCATGCCCATGTTATCATGATTATGAGCCACACATAATCATAAAAGGCCCGGTCTCATCATCAACTACCTTGCCTTTCCATGTCATCTCAAGAAAATTAAATCAAATACTATTGCCTAAATCGCACTAAGACTGGTTTATGCACCAAAATGTCAAAATCAGAAGGAAGAGATTAGGAACTAATAAAGATGCTCTTGTTGTAGACACGCACGATTGGCGAGCAGCCACAGTACTAGACAAGCTGCTCGGCAATAGTATGAAATTATCTTAATCATTAAAAAAAAAAACTGGGGTCTCCATAACTGATCAAGCTTGGCAGTTTGAAGTTTTAAATTCGAACAGCTTCTCTGTCACCTTGATGAATATTGTAGATTAATCTAAATAATTCCTTGCACCGTCCTGCAAAGTATCGTTTAATTATTCATCAGCATTATGTATTAATTACTAATTAGTTTGTCGAAAAAGTAAGGTTAAAAGACTTAAATTAAGATTACAAAGATAAGGGCTGAGATGTTGAGAAGCCTATGGCCGTGGAACTCAAAAGGGTGCTTCTTAGTTTATGTGTATGATCATCTTACGTGATGAATTGTAGATGATGTTAGGTAAGGAAGATTTAAATTCAATAATATTCGTAACTTGCTCAGGTAAGATAACTTGGATGATCATGGAGAATACTACGGAGTGATTAGTGGTTTCACGAGCTATTAATTAAAATAATTAGTGGTTTCACGAGCTATTAATTAAAATAATTAAGGTCGTTTTCTGCGACTGCCTTTCAACGACGTTGAACGTGAATATGAATATGATCTCACTGCACTGGTATAATCCGACAAGTACTGTGTAATGAAAACTAATAAAAAGGTATTTTTCAAAATGGTAGATACCGGTGGTGTGTTCATGATCCAATATAATATGGGTTTGTCATGATCCTTGTATCCTACGTGCTATGCCAAGAATGGGTTGTTTTTCTCCAAGCAGGTGTATGCTTCTGGAATGTTTGGAATGCAGTAATACGCTGATGTTAAAAATAATTTTTAAAAAATAAAAAAATATATTATTTTAATGTATTTTAAAATAAAAATATTTTAAAAATCAACCATTATTACACGAGATCAAAACCACCATTTTAAAAGGGTTAATATGGCATTAATAATAGAGCTAAATAGTTCAAGGCACATTTAGATTGAGCTATTATCACATGTGTGGATATAAATATGCCTCTCTAGATGAGATTTGAATTTTAAACTTTTTATAGATGAAGGATACATCACTTATCACTGAACTGATGTTTGATGCAATTTTGTGCTCCAACCTTCCAGAGTTATAGGTACAGGCACATGTGCTCATTTACCTGCATGGTCATATCAAAAGAGTCAACTTGCTAGTTTTTAATTTTCAAATTTTATTTTATTTCCCGTATGTGACAAATCAAACACAAATATAAAATCATATATTTTACTGGAATAAATGGAATTTATTAATTATTAGGATTGAACCACGTTTAGGATTGTCAAGTTCATATTGACTTGAATTAAATTAAATAAGTAAGTTTTTTTTATAGTTAATTATCTTGATGAGAAAAATGGTTTATATATATATATTGATTAATAAATAATATTTGGATACTAGAAATTCAAGAATAAAAAATATATTTAAATATTTTATCTGATAAATAATAAACAAGTTATAAATATTATAGAAACTCTACTCGTGATACTTATTGGCATCCCTTCGTTGGGTTTCAATGACTTCCATAATGCATATGTTAAAACATGGTGATATTTTCATGCTGCAATTCAATTATAAAATGTCTTAAAAAATGCATCTTAGTGCACAATTCTATTACTTTTCAATAATTTAAATTTTTTAGATATATGATAGTGTTTTATATATATATATATATATATATATATTCTAGAGTGTTGGCTATAGAAATAGCATATGCGTTCTGGATTTTTTTATGGATAAAAAAAAGTGGTTGATGTGAAATATAATTACTTTTGTTTATTTAATTTTAATCATGGATACAATTCCTTTCTTGAATAGATTGTAAAAGGGTATTTTAACTATTTTTTTATTTAATATATATAGTCATAGAGATTTGGCTATATTTATATTTTATTTTATCTGTTATGAACCTTAAATAAGATAAATGGATGTAAACATGACCTATAAAAACAATTAATTAATAATATAGCTTATCTTATATAGGATGTATTGAGGTGATGTGTTTTTCCCTTACACAACCAGTCCCTTTACCAAGATTTTCATAGACCATTAGGTTTCTCAATAACCATAATACTAAGTAACAACTATTGAACCCTATAATTATAACTTTATGATTAAATTCAAAATTCCTTCAATTTCAAAAGACAACTCTATCATTCAATGTCACCACGTCACAACATAAACTATAAGTAATTAATTAAATTCAATATCCAAATACTTTTAACTATTTGAAACAAGTATAAAAAGATATCTCTTTAATCAAATAATTTTTTCCTTATTAATGAGTTTTTTTTTCAAAAATATTTTGTATTATCAGAATTTGTTTTTAAACAAAAACTTATAATAATATTAAAAGCAAATCTTATTAAAAAAATAATAAAACAATGAATTGCTAATTTTAAGCTGAATATATTAAAAAAATATAAAAATAATTAACATAAGAAAAATTATATAAAAAATAGAAAAATAAAATTTTCATCTGTATTTAGAAAAATTGTGCATGTATAATTATTCAAAAAGATATTGTTGATATAAACATAAAAGATGTTTATATTATTTAAAAATTATATAATAATTAGATAATTATTTAAATAAAATTATATAAGAAGAATATAATTAGAAAATTAGAAAAGATAAAAAAATTAATGAGATAAAACAAAATTGAAGGACCAAGCGCTCATTGATCGAATATGCACATCTGGTCGACATGAGAACCTAGACCCGCATGGCTTTTTTTAAAAAAGGATAGATGACACATCAACAGCTTGAGCAAACGACGTGTTGTCCATTTTTGTCATCTTTTTTTTTTGTCAAAGATAGTGGCACTAATAATAAGAAAATCAAGTTCCAAGTTTTTAAATGCTAAAATCCCATATTCCAACCATTTTTTCACCTAGAAATATGAAAATAAAAATCTCGTGAACCTTTATAACCTTATTTCTAACAACAAATACATTCAAATTAGCCTAAAAAATCAAAATTAAATCAAATATAAAAAAAATCTTTAGCTCTAATATACTTTTCTTGGTATCATTGAAGGTGAAAATCACCTCCATTGAGTTCATCTATCAAAGACAATCCATAAATATCAAAATCCAACTTATTAGTGGCCGAAATCCAGTCACCCTAGTGCTTTATCTCTTCTCAAATTTTTTGGCGACCTTCACTCTCTCCCTCTCAAGATCCAGGGACTAACACATAAAACAAATGAAACTTGGGACCTAAAGAAGAAATAAAAAAGTAGAAGGAATCAAATGTAAGAAAATAAAATTGAAATACTAAATTGTAGATTTATGCGCCTTTTAAATAGTAAACATGCGGCAAAACTGTCAAATTTGATCTTTATTTTTTTAATTTTATTTATACAATCACTAAAAAGTCTTTCATATAAAATTAACATGTCCTTTTTTTTCCCAAAACAATCTATAATGCTTTGAGCATGGGATAACATGCAGAAAATAATGAAAACAATGATGGACAACAATAAAAAAAACTTGTAAGAAATTGAAGTTAGATGATCAAACTAAAACAAATAAAAAAGGAATTAGGAAGTACATTTGCATAATCAACAATGATGTTGTTAGTGATTCATGAGATGATGAATAGGGATAGATCACCCAGTAAATACCAATCATATTTTAGTATTATTGTTAACAATGATAATGTTAATTTCATTCTCAATATTTTTACTTGTTGTTTAATTAGAATCATATGTAATATATCAACACTAGCTATATGACTTCTGCTCCGTCGCGGGTTGAATAAAATACATTTATGAGGAAAACAATTATGTTTAGTCAATGCAAGTGCATTTTAAAAAAAGAGAAAAATCAATGTCAAATGATGAAAACAAAAAAAAAACAAGAAAAAAAAAAACAATGGCAACCCATGTTTTTCAACCAATCAAATGTTTAAAAAACAAACATACAAAAGGATAAAAAAACTAATTGTAAGAAAAAAAAGGCTTGAGCTCGGTCGGGTTAACCCGTCAATCTTATGAGTCAAGTTATGAGACCGGGATAACTATATAAAAAGGGAAACAAAGAACGCCACAAAGTCTATTCTTTTTTTTTTAAAAAAAAAAATGAATGTCAAATTATGAGATAGCAAAGGGAGTACAAAAAAAATTGATGGCAACCCATGATCGGAAGCTCCAGATATGAAAAAATCATAAATATCAATTCTCAACAAATCAAATATTAAAGGATACAATAAAATAAAAGCAATCACATAAAAACAATAATTGAAAGACAAAAAAAAAGGTGCGACCCCACTCGAGTTAACTCCCCAAACCCACGTTCAAGGTCATGAAATTGAGGTAACCCTATAAAAAGAAACGAAAAAAAATCATAAAACCTTTTTTTTCTTAAAAAGAAATCATCGTCAATCAATGAGATCAAAAAGAAAAATCAGTTAAAAAAAAAAACAATATGAACTCGTGACCAAGACCATTTGACTAGAAGCACTAAACCTGTAAAAATCTCGAAGCCCAAATTTCAATAAATCAAATGTGAAAGGTTGAAATTGAAAAAAAAATTACAAAAAAGAATTAAAAAGAAATAATAGCAATTAAAAGAAAGATGATTATATTTGAAAACAAAACAAGATAAAAAATAAATAATTTTAGATTGAAGGGTTAAATTGAAAAGAAAAATTAATTTCATAAAAAGAATTAAAGAATAAACTATAAAGAGAATGAGGATAAAATCTAAAAATATTAACAAAATTAAAATTTTGAGTAAAGCATAAAATTTTAAAAAATTGAAATTTCACAAAAAAAAGAAAGAAAGAAAGAAAGAAAAAAAGGAAGTCCCAATACTTTCTGATTCAGAGAATAATTTTTTATGGTTGAGCTTAGCCTTTTTAGCTGATTCGATAAAGGACAAAATCATTAAATCACAGTTACACTCCAGAATAATTTCCCTTGGTATAATACTACAATATTTTTTCCACACCATATATATTCTGTTAAACATATTTTTTTATGTCTGATTCAGAGAATTGAAGTCCCAATGTTTTCGACGCTTTAAACGGGTGGAGCCTCCTTCCATTACAGATCACTGTGTAAAGGCGCTTGCCACGTCTTAGGGTGTTGTTGTGCAGTGAAAAAGTAGATTCTCCAACCAAACTAGCTTTAACTCTCTCAGTTGAGTTGCAACACATGCCATGATTTGTCCCGACCATTGCAGTATCAAGTCAATGAAAGCAACTGCATCTTAATTGGTGCTGTGTAGAGTCCTTTCGACCGATCAGATTACAGGCCCCTTGCCTCCTCGGCATCTATCTACAGTTTCAAGACTCCACTGCCCTAATTTAAAAGTGGCCTCCTTTTTGTTGAAAATAAATTGTATTTGGAGGCATAACTCCATCTGCAAAAACTATAAATAAGGGTTTTTGTTCTTCTTTTTTTTTTAAAAAAAGAAATTGATTGGAAATTAAACTCAATTACAACGAGTGAAGAATTGGCTTGACTATATATATATGAGAAAAGAGGGAGAAAACATGCAGAGGCTGAAAGTAAAAACTCAAATTCAAAAGTTGGTTTGGAAAAGTAGAGAGTGGGGAGTGATGTTTTCTATAAAGGCAAGCGATAGCAATGGGCAATAGGCAGTAGGCGCTACACGCAAGGGTAACGAAAGAGCCCTTACCATCCATCTGAGCAGATTTGATACTTTGGAAAACATTGTCCAAAGCTAATTAAATTCCCTCTATGGCTATTGGCAGGACGGCTTCCTAATCCGGACAGCCTATGGGTCAACGAATGCTGTTGGGGGGGGGGGGGGTTTTGCAAAGGACCCACTTCTGGAAGCCCGTTTCGGCCCCTTGGATAGGTCCGATTTTATCATATGCCTTTTTACTTCTCTCTCTCTCTCTCTAAAAATAATAATTCAAATACCAAACTAAAAACAGAAACATATCAACAAATAAATAAATAACGCAAAACACATTTAAAATACATAAAACAATTTGTATCATGTTAGATCATGATAATTGGATGGTACTTGTGTCTGTACCCAATATTTCTAGGTTTGGTAGAACGCTAGGTCTTATGGGTCTGGCTCGTTTTAAGGCCCAACATCCTTAGACGTGGCTAGGAGCTAAGCTCAAGTGGGTATAGATCGAGCAAGTTGCTAGATCCAATGCCCTTGGGCTCTGCTGTGAGCCAAGCCCAAGCGGACAGGGTTTTGGTGGGCTGTTGTACCCACTGCCCTTAGGCTGAGCATCGTGCCAAGCCCGAGTGGGTATGAATCTAGCGAGCTGTCAGATCCGACACCATTGATCCTAATAGTCCGGATCGGAATATAGATGTTTATCTTCTACTATTGATTGATGAGTTGAATCTGTTGTGGTCATCCGAAGCTTTGATTTATGATGTATCAAGGAAACATAATTTTCTGATGAAGACAGGTTTGATGTGGACTATCAATGATTTTCCTACTTATCAAATGGTTTATGGTTGGAGCACGCATGAAAAACTAGCATGTCCATACTATATGGAAAATAGCAAGGTATTCACGTTAACAAACGACGGTAAAATATCTTTTTTTTTACTGCCAACGACGATTATTGCCAACAAATCACAAGTACAAAAAGAAACAAGAAGGACTTCGTTGAAAGGGATGTTGCACAGCCGCTTCTTTTGAGTGATGAATTGTATGACGTGATGTCGGAGTATAGTGACATCGTGTTTAGTTTTCAATCCAGCAAGTAGAAGTTTCATGGTTTTGGATTGACCCATAATTAATTGGGTTAAATAAAGTATTTTATGGGTGTTTTTTTATTGGAAGACCAAGCTCATCTGTCATAACCTTGATGTTATGCACATAGAAAATAACGTGTTTGAGAACATTTTCAACATGGTTATGGACGTGAAGGGAAAGACAAAGGATAACATCAAGGCTAGAATGAATATAGCTTTGTTTTGTCACTGTAAAAATATAGAGTTGGTTTATGTTAGGTTACGGGTCACAAAGCCCAAAGCCAGCTTTAGCTTAGAGAAAAATGCACAATTACTTGTCTACCAATGGCTTAAAAGTCTATGGTTTCTTGATAAACATGCCTCAAATATATAAAGGTTGGTGAATTTAGAGGATTGTAGATTGTATGGAATGAAGAGTCATGACTACCACGTGTTTATGCAAACACTCAATCCATTAGCTCACTAGGATTTATTATCAAATGGGATATGAGATACACTCACGGAGATCAGTCATTTCTTTAGAGATATATGCTCCAACAAGTTGCAGACACAACACATAGAGAGGCTTGAAATGAATATCGTCCAAACAATATGCAAACTTGAGAAGATATTCTCTCCATCATTTTTCGACTCGATGGAGTATCTACCCATACATTTATTATTTGAGGCAAAAGTTGAAGGCTTAGGGCCTGTTTGAGATTGTGGTAGCGGTGGCTGTTCAAAGTGTTTTTCGCTTAGAAATGCATCAAAATGAAGTTTGTTTATTTTTTAAAAATTATTTTTGATATCAGCACATTAAAACGATCTGAAAATATATATAAAAAAATTATTTTAAGCAAAAATAAAATTCAAAATTTTTTAGAACGCGGTTTGTACCGCGTTCCCAAACACTCCCATAGTTCAATATAGATGAATGTATCCATTTGAGAGGTTAGAAATTACACATACATCATAATTACATTTTTTTTTTGTTTTTCTTTACATTATTCAAAACATTTGTTCTATTCCATGTAGGTACTTGTTTAACTTTAAGATAAAAGTAAAAAACAAGGCACATGTTAAGGTTTTGATATGTGAGGCCTATATTATTGAAGAGATCTCAACATTTATCTCATATTATTTCGAGCTATAATTGAGAACAAGAATCAACCATGTTCCAAAGTATGACGATGGAGGGGAAGTGCCTTCGTGTGAGAACTTGTCAATATTCAAACAAATAATTTATTTGTAATATATAAGTTACGTAATTGTTGGTACAAGAAGCAAAAGAAAGCAAAAAAATATGCGAGAAAAAACAAACTTCCAACTTGGAATGATGTGGTGGTTTGGAAGTATTTTAGACCGCTATATATCTCGGAGGCTGTATGGGCGGACTACATTTAACACATGACGACCGCACGTTTCACTCGACAGTCACAGTCCGTACAGTGAACCAGTGCCAACATGTTCATAATTTTGTTATCATGCACACAAGCAGCTCCATTTTGTTTGTTTCGCATGTGAAGCAGATGGTAAGATTTTTTTTTTATTTCCATCTTTTTATTTGTTATTTTTTTAAAATATATTAACTAACAACATTTTTATCTTTCAGGCTACGGCTCTTGCATGCAAGCCAAGCCCGATGGACCTTTTTTGTGAAAATGCATGTTTTATGTGATGACCACCAAAAAAGGGTGCAACACTTCGTGGATAACTAAGCTCAACATTTCATGGTATGTTGATTTTCAACCATTTTTTTTTATTAAGTTATAATTTCCTTCAATTTGATGAATTTTTTTTCCAAGATACATATAACAACCGCTTGAAGGAGAGATACATGGACGATCCTTTGACCCATCCATATCTCGATCCGGATTTGTGGTTAGAGGCAGGATCATCTAGTGGGCCCGATAGAAATCGGGTGTATGAACTCTCCAACACCACAACCGAGAACTTGCAGATGACCCATAGTGTTTCGACCATTGGATGCTTGCAATTAGTTCTAAGCACTCAAACTCTTGAGTTCAAGGTGATGTTAGACCAACAAGTACATGATCAGACGACCCATCTCAATAAAAAATACAAACGACTAACTTCAGATTATCAAGAACTCTGCCAAGTGGTAATGGAGATACGATCAAACATAAGTGATCTATGGGCTTTTTCTTATTGCCCCATGGTCCCTACAACGACTAACCTCGTCCTTTTCCTCCTCTAGCCATCTCTGTTTTAGATTTATTGTATTTGAACGTATAAATATTTTATTTTTAATTTATTTTTATATATTTGATTTTAATTTATTTTAATTATTTTTCTACTTCTATTCAATATATCTTTTTTTTAAAATTATTTTAAAATATTACCGACAATGATACGACGGACCACATCTGTCGATATGTTTCAGAAAGTTGGAAAAGAATTACTGCAAATGTCACTGCTACTGTTAACTTTTTGATGGAATTACAGATGGTATTCCATCGGTGATATGTTATATTTACTGATGAATATATTGACGAACAAATAAAAACACCGATAGAATTGCATACGGTATTCCGTCAGTTATATGGCAAACTTCTTGAGGGAAATACCGACATAATGAAGCAGGTAAAAAACAAATTGGTGCACTTTGTCCGTCTATAAATCCATCGATAAATTTATTATCGACAAACCATAAATTACCAATGAGAGTTTTTCTGACGGACTGTTTCTGTCCATGAATTCATCGGTAAATTACTTACCAATGGACTGTGAATGTAAATATCGACGAAAATTTTCATCGATAAAACTGTTAAATCTAGTAGTGCACCTGTAGGTATATAAATTTTTTTCCAATGACCTACCATATTTCCATCTCATTAATATTGTATAGGGGATATTTGTCCCTTATTAATATTGTGTAAGAGATATTTATTCATCATTAATACTATCAAGAGATAATAACTCTCTAGCCTCTACACTTCAGCAAAACAATAAGGTCCAGGGGTTATAAATACCTCATGAACCACCTAGGTAAAGGGTTCATAATTTATATTCTCTAGATGCTAATACTTTTAAATCTCAAAGCATTTATCATACCAAAACAAAAATAAATATTTTTGTTCTTAGAATATAATGATCATTCTCTTATTTATTGCAATTTTTTTTATTAAAAGTTAATAATTTTATAATTTGAGGGATCCTAGGCCCTACCAAAATAGATTGTTGTATAGGTGTTTGACCTTTTATTATCTATCATCCACTTCTTAAGCTTTGGAGAATGAAATATTGATATAAATATATAATTATTTATTGTCCAAATATCTAAAAATCTTATTTCTAAATATATTAAATTTTAAAAGATTATCATATCCAAAAAGAAGAAGAAGAAGAAAGCAAAGTAATTAAAAGTTAGGTATCACCTAGCTAGCTAGGTAAGTGGGACGGGTGGACAAATTCAGTGAAAGGTCCAAGTGGCTATTGGTCATGACCTGTGACAGCCTGCCACCTAAGTAAAATTCCAAGTAGGCTTGTGGCCGATTTCGACACCTGGTAAGGCTGACTTGGTAAGGTTCTAGATTGACCAACCTTATGCATAAACACATTGGCATTATGTGTTTTGTATCATGCAATCATGTTATGTTTTCATCATGAACCTTTCTTCTTTCTGAATTATACATACCTGCATATGTGGCAAACACATATAGGCTGTTGATGGCTCGTAAACCACCCAATTGGAATCCATGGATCCAGATTAACTTCATTGATGTAATCAAGTGATGAATCTCTTCTTCCTTTGGGTCTTTCTTTTTTGTTTTTCTGGTGTATATGGAAACGTCAAGAATCATGCAATGGAGCGGGATTGCAAGGTTATTCAATAAAAGAGATGCAAAGCAGTGCAATATTTGGGAGCCAAGCTAGCTATTATAATGGTTGGTACATATCGTTTTGTATTTTAATTTGCTACTGACCGAAACTTGGGACAAATTAATGCTTGTATTTGGCGACAAGCCATCAGTGAGTCCTTGTCTAATTCTCATTTTCAAGAAGTGTCAACAAATAATAATAATCTTTTCTGTATACAGAGAAAGAGACTCCCACTCTTGGTTTCAGGTATCCAATCACCTCACATTTGCTCTCCTTTTTATTGTGCGTCCATGTGCCTGATCCCCAGCACAATCCTTTCAAATGGGCCATGGAGAGAGACCATTTCTCGACACCTGATCTCTCTCTCTCACACGAGAATCTTATCCTGCCTCATTGTCTTCCAGTTCTATGAGCAGTAGTTGACACATTGTGAAGAATAAGGTTTAATGTTCTGCTACTTTCATCATTAATGTTTTTATCTTCACAAGTCATTGAATCTTCTCTCTATATGTTATGTACATGTGAGAATCATGCAATGCACACATATTCAGTAGAACTAGCAGGGAGGCATGCATGCACCCGTTTGCTTTCTTGAACCTTGCAGCCTTCCATTTAGGCAAAAGAAACGGCAATTAATTGAGAGATTAACGTTCCATGTAGCCAAAAGAAACAGCATTAGTTGATAGATTAGTGCCCACTAATTACACAAAAAATGGGGTCCTGCCAGGTTCGTTGGTCTAGGCAGTTAATCAGTTTTTTCAGGTAATGTCGGTTGGTCCAACGAGGTCAACGAAATGGCAGCTTCAATTGTTTTTGGGATACCTTGTCCATGACCACCAGAGACACTAACCTTCCATGCTACCCATCTGAAAATACACAGTAGGCATCTAGCTATAGTTATAGATATATTAATGGCAACTTGCATAAAGAACCTCAATTAACTAATCGAGAATTAATGACACACATCCAGCAAAATAGAAGTTGCCTTTTAAGATTTTGGCGGCTATTTGTATATGTTCTTGTGTCTCCTCATAAATTTTGTTTCTTTTGGGCACATGACGATGGTCGATTATAGCTAGAGTCGACCATTTGCAATCAATATCATCGTCAAAGATCATGTTCAAACGAAACGATACAAAAGCTAAAGAAAAGGGAAATATATATATATATATATATATATATTGGAGTTTGAAGAATATTTCAAGATTCGTAACCCAACTACTACGCATTGCTGTTTAATTTACCCTAATTAAGATTAGCCTAATCTTACCTTCCAAGTCTTCGTTAGTTATAAAATACAGGGAGAAATAAATTATTAGCATTCATAAACAAGAACTTCATTTTCCCTTTTCCACTGACCAATGCTAACAAGTTAATTAAAGGGAAGAGAAACGATCGAATACCACCAATCTTAGTTAATAATTTCTTCCATTAATTCTTTGTTTTTTTTATAAAAAAAAACAATAATGGATCAAGATCAATATTGTCTGACAAAAAAACAAAACTTGAGCATGTGGCACCATGTGATCAATCACTACCTTACACATATAGAGTGCCCAAATGATGTGGTCCCTGCACGTGTTACATGTGCTGCGACCCTACGAATTTAAGTCCTGTTTATTTTTATCAATGAAAAAATTTTAAAAAATTTTTTGAATTTTTTATTGTTATAAGTTATTTTTTTGGCCTTTTTAGATTGTGTTAATGTTAAAAAAATTAAAAAAATATTATTTTAATGTATTTTCAAGCGAAAAACACTTTTATATAACAGCAACCGCTACCACACAATACTGAATAAACTCTTAACATGGTCACAGTAGCATATATATATAATCATTATCCAACTTAAATATGGGTCCTTCAACATTCTTGATTAATTTCAACCGTCAAAGATGTACACTTCACATATAGAGGCCTAGGTTTAATCTACATGCATCTAGTGCATTGAAATGAGGAAATATATCAATGTATTTCAAATATTTATGTTGTTTAATGTTCCTTCTTTTCTTGATTTAGGGAAGGTTTGAATGGGCACACGTGACTATATAATCATCAATTCAATCCATGATACCTGTCTAGTTCCTTAACTACATCTATCATGAGGGCCTTGTCTCAATATGTATGTATGTGTACATACATATATATATGTATACGTACATATATACAGAAATCTATGTATATATATAAATTGAAATCCTCAAGGGACATGAGATATGTGAGGACTTAATTCTGGAAAATTATAGGAATTTACTTATAATCAATCAAACATTTCAAGCCTGGTAAATTCCTGATAATAATGTGATTTACCCCATGCATGTCGGCTGCGTGTTAATGATGTTGATTTTAAAGTAAAATCACGTGAATTGCCCACTTCTTATGGATCGCGGGCATCAATAATTTATCAGCTCATATTAATTTAATTATCCGTTAATTATGCCTAAACCAACCTCTCATTTGATCGTGCAAATGCAGTTTATATGTATCTGCATAGATCAATGCGACATATAACTTCATGCTTCAATTACTCTAAGCATAGTAAACAAGAAATAATTTTGAGGGGTATAGTTTAATTGGTTAAGTTCTAGATTTGTATTTTAGAAATCATCAGTTCAAGTCTCATAAATCTCAGGATCACTGAAAACTTATATGGTCATTAACTTCAAAACTAGTAAAATTAATCAAGATACATATAAATTATCTTGAATATCCATGTTAATAATAAAAAAATTAACAAGAAATGAAGTGTAAATGCAGTTAATTAAGCACAAGGAAATTGAATGACATCAGAGCAAAAAATCTGTTACATGTGGTGAGATCATACGATCTCTCCATGGATCGCAACTTGAAATATCTATGAAGTTTCTCTGATTGTGTGAAGTGACCAGCCACGATCGACATGCACCCACTTGTACCTGTCTCTAGATCATAGAAATTATGCACGCACAGAGTTGAAAAGCAGAATAATTTTTATCACAAAGAAGTGGTCGGCTAATGGGCTAGCCTAGCTATATGTAGCAACAGCTTCGACATGTCCCAGTATATTGTACTACGTACTCCTCAGCTAGCTAGCTAGCTAGCTAGGCCTAGCAATTGTGGAATCATGAGCTCAAAAGGTTGTGAAAATGTAACACTCGTACAAAGCACAAAAACAAAAAGAGAAACAGCACATGTGTTTTTCTGCATCCATCACTGACCTGAAACATGTAGTTAATATCTCTTTGCAAGGTCAAGGGTATCAGTGGGGTAAAACCCATCATTGGCTTTATTGATAAAAACTTGCCGACGCCATTGTTTTACTTTTTGTAACCTAATTAAGTAATAAGGAATAATTACTAATTAAACACACAAGCCGTGATCACAAAGTTGATAGAATAACAAGTAAAGCAATTATAAATCCGACGAAATAATCAAAAGTTGCAGAAAGAAGGTGCCCTATTGCAGGTAGTTAAACTCAGTCTGTGTATTATTAGGCTTAATTGCAAGCTAGTAACGATATTATAGTAGAAATTCTTTCCCTTTTTTTTTTTTATCCCTTACCATGTATTAAAAATTAGGGATCTGATCACTCGCAAGTTTGTCGTCCTGGTCAGCAGCCCATACACGTAAGGAAGCTTGTGTCTATATATTAAAGATCTGGCATATACCAAAGAGGATCATCTCTATCGATCATCAATTCATCCATTAATGTCTCGTAATATTATAGTAATGAATAAAATATTATGCTCTTTTAGTGGTCTGGGGTCATCCATGACATTAACGAGACTAATCCCACTAATAATATAATGCTATTCTTCATATGAAAGAGCATGAATGGAGGATACGGCGGTTAGACCAAGATAATAATAAACAATGGCAAGCTCTGTGTAATTAGCTGATGAAAATGGAATCTGTACCTACAACATCATAACACAAGAATTAATATTTAGTAATTATATATATAATCGG
>Ga0307513_10000183_pt1 | contig 91051 bp, 63 predicted proteins | sample 15_EM_MG_FD_202174 | JGI IMG/M metagenome (GOLD analysis project Ga0307513, IMG submission 202174) | Populus trichocarpa ectomycorrhiza microbial communities from riparian zone in the Pacific Northwest, United States - 15_EM | ecosystem: Host-associated > Plants > Roots > Unclassified | place...
ATTGGATCATTGGATCATTGGATCATTGGATCATTGGATCATTGGATCATTGGATCATTGGATCATTGGATCATTGGATCATTGGATCATTGGATCATTGGATCATAATCCAGTGGTATACCCAAAAGAAAGAAAAGTGTTTTCAATTGCTTTTTGTTTTTAAATTTAAAATTCTAGTAAAAAAAAAATTAATAACTATTAAGAGTAAGAGTTAGAGTAAGAGAAGCAAGCATTTTGTTTAAAATTTATTATAATAATAATATCTATAGACAAATAATAATAATAATAATAATAATAAAAATAAAAACCCCATTAAATTTAAAGTTAAATTTTTAAAAAGAAATAATAAGATAAAAATAAAAAAAAGGAAATAATAATATAAATTAAAAAAGAAATAAAAAAAGAAATGTAATATTTATTTAGGATTAGAATTATTTAGTATAACTTATAAAGATAAAACCTTATTTATTTTTGTTAATGTTTGTTATTGTAATATATAAGCTCAAGAAGATTCGAACTTCTACAGATTCCTTATCAAGAAATTATTCTACCCTTAAATCATGAGCTTTGGTTAAAAAAAAATAAATCCAAGATATGTTTATATACTTTAATAAATGCAAAATATGTTTATATGCTTTATTTTTTTTTTTTATTTTTTTAGGTTGAAATATATTTTAGGATATTTCTCCTACCAAAGCACAATTTTTTTTTTTACTTTAATAATATGCTTAATATGCAATAATAATTTGACAATAGCGAATCAAAAAGTTTAAATTATAAATTTAATATTAATAATAATATTAATTATTTGTCTTCTTTGAATTAATTGAATTAGAATGATGATGTACTTTTTTTTTATTTTAAATTGCAAATAAATGAAATATTTATATTTAAATTTAAATACTATTATTTTAAAATCAATGAGACGTAATCTTCTTCTCCTCAACCTCAAGCTCAAGCTCAAGAAAAAGTTATACCTTATTTATTCTTCCTTGTTTATTCTTCCTTATTCCTTAAAATTTAAATTTGTAATTTGTTTAAATTTTAAATTTTAAAAAAAAAATAAAAAGATTCAAAGGATTGAAACGGAAAAACATTTTTGTCTTTTTACATTTAAATTAGTATATAATCCGGACATAGTGAGATTCGAACTCACGACTTATTCAGTAATCGTTTTCAAGACGATCGTATTAAACCAACTCTACCACACGTCCTCTGTTTATTTTCTATTAATATTAATTAAAAAAAAAATAACCATAAATGTATCACAGCACAAAAAAAAGAAACTTAAAAATAATTTGTTTTATCTACTATTACTATTAAAAACTCTAAACCTGGTTCTTTTGTTTTATCTCACTGTCTATAGATAAAATAAAAAAAAAAAGAAGAAAAAGAAATATTTGTCCTGTCCTTTATTTGAATAGAAATTATAAAAATATGGTAATTATGAAAAATAATGGAAATTAAATAATTATGAGAACTATAAGAATTATGTAAATTATTGGAATTATAAGAAAGAAAACAAGATATTATTTTTTTTTGCTGTTATTTGGGCCTATTCCTCTTCTATCCTTTTTGTTCAGAACAATAAATTAAAATTAAGTGGGCTTGTAGTTGTTCTGGCCTGTCCTATTAATGATTAATTATTAATTAATAATGATTAATTATAAAAAAAAAGGATTGGAAAATATGTTTAACCGAAGGTAAGCAAATCCAAAAAAAATATATTTTCTTTTTCTTTACTTTTATTTATAATACCCTTTTTTCTTGAATAGGTGTGGTATTCTATATATTCTATATAGTCTATTTTTTTTTATTTTATTTAATTATGAATCAAATAAATTTATTCTCTTTGAAGAAATTTTTTGGGAGCAATTTTTGTTGCTTTCGGAGAGAGAGAACTTTAGTTTATTTATTATATTTGATGAGATTTTATTATTTCCCTTAATATTACATTACATTATTGATTTATTTTTGTAATAATATAAATAATAAATAAAAAGAATAATTAATAAATAATAAATAAGAATTAAAAAATAATTAACAAATAAAATATAATTAAATATTATAAAGTAATAATAATAATTAATAATGAATAATGAATAATGAATTTTTAATGAATAATTAATTTTATGGTTAGCCTATCGTACCTAACATACTTAGTAACCAAAATGTTTTCTTCTGATTAAAAAAAAAAAGAAAAGAAAAATAAAATGAATATATATTTAAAATGAATATATATTTAAAATGAATATATATTTAAATTTAATATACTGTATGCTTTATTTTCTCATTATTTACTTATTATTTACTTTTTATTTATTTTGTTAAATAAACGTTTGTATTATAACAATAACAATAACAATTGTTTTTATGAGCTGTAAAGGAATCGAACCTCTCCTGATCAATATGATCAATTATTTTACAGATAATCCCCTTTACCATTCAGGCAACAGCCCTTTTTCTTTTGTCTTTTTTCTTTTGTCTTTTGTCTTTTTTCTTTTGTCTTTTTTCTTTTGTCTTTTTTCTTTTTTCTTTTGTCTTTTGTTTTTTTTTTACCTTAATACAATAAAATAACTATAAAAATAAAAATAAAAATAAAAATAACAAAATAAATAAAATTTATAATAAATAAATAATTATTATACTACTGATTATTAATATACTAAAATATAATAATAACATAATATTAATAATAAATTTTAAAATATATCTGACACATTTTTATATTATTTTTTGTTTAATTTTTGTTTAATTTTAATTTTAATTATAATTATTAATTTTAAAGTAAATATTAGGATGATTATAATGATTATAAAAAAATATTTTTTTTTATTAAAATTTTATATTTTGTTATTTTCTGTTTTATTTTTGAGTTAAATTTTATTAATTTTTTTTGGATTTGGATTTTTACTTACTATTATTTATTTAGTTAATTTTATTTTTTAATAAGGTTTTTTTTTAATTTGTGTTCTTCTATCTATAGACATTGAGCCTTGCTCTTAAAGGACAAAATAGATAAGAGAGTGGTATACCCACACAATTAACAATTTTAATTAATTTTGTTATTTATTTATTATGTAATATTTGATGTTTTAAAAAACATTTATTTTATTTTATTTTTAGTTTATAAAATTATTATATTTATAATTAAATCTTTTTTTTTATATTTTAATTTTAGAAATTTTATCTTAAATTTACATATTTTTATAAATTTATAATGTTAATTTAGAGTTTTAGTTTTAAATTATAATATAATGTTATTCTTTGTATATTTATATTTTATTTTATTTATTAAAAATTTATATAATTTTATATTAGTTACATTAAAATTTTATTTAAATTAATATAACAAAATAATTTTATTTATTTAAAGGATAATTAACTATTTTAAATTTTTATTAATAAAATGATCAAATTTTTATATTTTAACAAATATTTTTAATATCAATTTCAAAATTACTACATCCTCCGCTAGAAGCTAGAAGCTAGAAGCTAGAAGCTAGAAGCTAGAAGCTAGAAGCTAGAAGCTAGAAGAGAATCTAATTTTTTTTTATTTTATTCATTATTTATTTCTAGTACTTATAAAGATTTTATTTAAAATATTACTGTGTTGCTAAAACTACTCACGACTTAATAACTTTTTTGCACTCTGTTAGTTAAATCCTTCCACTTTAAATTTTCCATTTTTATTATTGTAAGTAGATATAAAAAATCTTTAATTATTTGCTTTTAATCAAGATCGGGTGGGGTAAACAGCCAGCCCTTTATTTTTTAATAATATCCCTTTTAACCTTAAAATATTAAATAAATAATTTAAATAAAAAAAAAAATAAAAACTAGAGGTGAATAAAAAGTGGATATAAATAATAAAAAAAAAATAAAAAAAAAATAAATAAAATATTTTAATTATACTTCATAGAAATTACTGTTTTGATTATTGATTTATTTAAATTATTTATTGAATATTTTTTAATTACTTATTCTCTTTAATCTTTAGGGAAAGGTTAGATCTTGTTTTTTTTATCTTTAAGAACAAAAATGTTTATTTGCTTAATATTTAATTTTATTTTATTTGGATTCAATAAAATATTTGTTTTTTTGTTTATCAAAAATTCAATACTATTAGACAATACAAATATAAATATATAGTACAATAAATAAATTTGATTGATTCTGTTAATATATAATACAATTGATTATTTTTGTTCTTGCCCTTGTTCTTAAAGATTAGAATAGATAAGAGATAAAAAATAAATATAAAGATTAAATTTTAATGAGTATCGAATCTATATTATTAATGATTCTGTTTTTTTAAGAATAAATAAACTTTGTTCTCTCTTATCTGTAAGAAAAAAAAGAATAATATGCAGTAAAATAAAAATAAATCTTACTTTAATGTTAAGCTAATAAACATTTATTTAAATTATTTTGTATTTTTTTTTTTAATATTTTATTTTAAATTTAAAAGTATTTTAATACTACAATTCTAAAGTTTTCTATTATTTTATTTAATTTTTTTAATTTTAATTAATACCTTACTCTATAGTATTAATCTTAAATATAACAGAATAATATATTTATATTTAATGTTATATTTAAAGTATAATTTTTTTATTATTTTTTTTATTCATTTTAATTTAAATTTATAATTTTAGTATAGTGTAATCTTTTGTTAAAAATAAATTAATTTAAAGTAATAATTATTTATCTAAATAAAAACTTTTATATCTCTCTGCCCTAATAATAGATAATAGATAATAGATAATAGATAATAGATAATAGATAATAGATAATAGATAATAGATAATAGATAATAGAGACTGTACTGTTATTTAATTTTTTTTTAAACTACGATAATAGCTTTTTAAATTTTATGGATTTCAAGCTTTTGGTTGGGTTTTATTATTTTTTTTTTTATCATTTTATTATTATAGCTTAAGTGATTTTTATTTTTTTTTTAAATAAAATAATATCTCTGTTATAAAATAAAATAAATTTATATAAAATAAGCAATGTTCTTAAAGGGTTATTATATTATATTGTTTATATTTTTATATTGTTAAGTATTATAGAAACTTAAGGTAAATTTTATTTTATATTAAATTGATTGATTTATTACACAATAACAAAATGTAAAATGATTGATGAATATAACATAGAGCTTAAATTTATTAATCTTTATATACTTAAATAACATATTTATTTAAATATAGTTTAATCTTAAGTAATTATATATTTTATTTTTATTTATATTTTATTTTACTTTTTCTCTTGAGTAAATAATAGAGTATAAGGAGAAAATGTGATTTTTATTTTATTTATAAAATTTATCAATTTTGTTCTTAAAAATAATAAATTTAGCTTAAATTACAAATTGATTGAAAAATTTAATATGATTTTATTTGATTAATAATTATTTTATATATTTTTTTATATTTTTTCTTTTTTTTTTTTCATCATTAATTTATCATATTACTTTTTTCTGTTTAATTTTTTATTTTATTTTTTTTTATTTTATATAATTTTATTCTAAACATGTCATATTATTTTTTTATTTTTAAATTTGTATTATTTTATTTTTATTTTTATTAAATTTGTTTAATTTTTTTAATTTTAATTATTTTGTTTAAATTTTTATTAAATATTTTTTATTTTTTATTAATGAAAATAATAATTAATAACTCTTCTTTTAAATAAATCTTTATTTTATAAAAATATTTATGATTATAAATATATTTATTAATATTTATAATTATTTTGATAATACATTATTTAAAATTTAGATTTAAATAAATTCTCTTATTCTCTTCTGTTATGATAAATTAAATTTAAAAATAAAACAAATTTATATTTAAAAATAATAAAATTATCCTTAATATTAAATAGTATTGTTCTTTTTTCTTATACAATTATCATTTATGTTCTTAAAAATAATAAATTGTATACTTCATTATTAGGCTTTATTTTTGGATTCATTATTAATTAATTTTGTTTCATTGTTTAATTTCAGTGTATTATTAAGTCTTTATTTTGGATTCATTATTTTTATATTTCTGTTATTGTGTAATAAATCAATAAATTTAATAAATAATATAGTTGTTTATTCAGTCCTTTTTATTTTTTATTTGTTATTTGAGATATATTTATTATATCCTATGTTTAATATTTTTTGTATATTTTTTTTTTAATTACTGTATATTTCCTTATACTCAATTATTATAAAAGATTATATTATAATATACCGGGATCGGATGGTTCCAACGACACTATAACACAATACACTGATCTTAAGGGTAAAAGTAAATTCATTATACCCAGAAGAGACTAATTTTTTTTTAAATTCTATTAGTAATAATCGTTTTCCAAGCTGTCTATTACTAATATAATAAAAGATTTAATTTTATTTTCTTAAATTTTTCAAGAATAACCCTATTTAATATATTTTATTTTTAATAATAAATATAATAATAAAAGTTGTAAGTTAATGCTCATCTTTTGGAGCCTTTTATATTGTAACTATTGATTAGTTCCTAGTTTAATTATTAATTTATTGTACCGTACTAAATACCTAAACCTTTAATAGAAAGAAAGTTAAAAAATAAAAATAAACACCCTTATTTTATAAAAATATTTTTAAATATTTATTTATAATAGAAAGTTAAGGTGTTATTTTATTTTTATTTTTATTTTAAATTATAAAGGAGAAATATTCCTGTTTCTAATTACTGAAGCTGTCATAGTTCTTTACATTTTAGGAGGTTTTCAATTATTAATTATTTATACTGTATTGTTAACTAATTATTTATTTATTTATTTTGGATTCATTATTTTAATTTTACCAGTAATCCATTATAATTATATTATTTTATTTTATTTTTATCTTAGTCATATTATCTATTGCAAATAATAATTAATTAATAATTAATGATCATAGGTAGTATACCCCCGATAAAAAAAATAAAAATAAAATACAATAAACTTTAAAATAATTCTTCTTTTATAAAATAAAAAAACACCCTAATATTTCTAAAATATAAAACTTTATAAACAAGGGATTTAGTTCTAATGGCAGAATTTTAACGTTACCCCACGTTAAAGGTGCGTGTTCGACTCACGTAATCTCTAATTAAAGTAAGATAATTTACTTATTAAAAAAAAATATATCAAATAAAGAATTTTATTATTTATATTTTAATTTAAATAAAGAAGTTTAATTTAATGGTAAAATTATTAACGTTTTCGTCTGACGTTAAAGATGTACGTTCAATTCGTACAACTTCTATTAAATAAGTACCTTAAAATATTTATTTAAATTGTTTAGACTAAATTTAATTCTTTAGTTTAAACTTGGAGTTATAAATACTGATGTGATTTTTATTTTTTATTTAAATATATACCTGTTCAACACTTCTGTTATTTTAATTCAGGCTAGATGAAAACCTGCATAAAAACTACTATTTAAAGTAAGTTTTTGAAAAAAAAGAATATGTAAATTCTATTTATTATAATAAAAATATTTTGGATTCGATCAACCACAGAATTATAATTACATTTAACTTAAAATAAAAAAAAAATATTTTAATTATAAAACAGAAGTTTCAAGTAGGAATAAAGATTTTTGTCTTTATTTAATTTGACTTGTAAAAGAAATTGAACCCATGAAATTAATATTTAAAATAGAAATCTATCGTTTTATAAAAGCAAGGTAGGCCACCATTGCAAACCGTCCCATTTGCCTCGCAATTCATGTTTTAGCCAGGTTAGACGAACTTGGGAGCTAAAAGTCGAAGATATATAACATGTTAAATTTAAAAAATATACAAGCTTATATTAGAACCTTCGGTTTTATAATTCCAATTATTTTATACTTATTATTAAATTCTACAATAAAAGATTGAAATATAATTTTTTATTTTTTTTTTTTTATATTAATTTACAGTTCAATTATTTTATATATTTTATTTTTTATTTTTAAATCTAAAAACAAATCTAAACTCCAATTTGAAACAGTAAGTATTCTTAAAGATAAGGAATATATTATATTTAAAAATAATTTATTAAATCTTTATTATACAACTTCAATTATTTTATTTTATTTTTTATTTTTTTTTTATTTTTATTTTTAAGACTAACCCTTTTTCACTTAGATTAATTTATAAGATTTTTTTTATATTTAATTTATTTTAAATAAAAGTTGTAAGTTAATGATCATCTTTTGGATCCTTTTTATTGTAACTAATTTATTATATTTTAATTATTTTTTTTTTATTTTAGTTCTTTGTTTATTAATATATTTATATTGAATATTAAACTATGAAAGACCTTTATTTATACTGTACTAAATACCTAGGCCATTCCTTCTATTGACGGAGGGAGTTTTATAAATATACCAAATTCCTCTCCTTATTTATATTTTTCTTAGTGTAATCTTAAGTTATAATAGATTTTTATATGTTAATATAATAATATTTTATTTATTTCTTTAATATTTAATAGTATTTAATATAAATAATATACTTTATTTGTTTTTTTTTAATAATATAATTACCTTAATAATACTGTGTAGTAATAAATATTTTTATCTTATTTTATTTAATTTAAAAATATTTAACCTAGATAGTAATATCCCCCTATTAACGGATTAATTATTAATTATCTATCTATTAGAGATAAAAATACTTCTCCTTTTATAAATATACCAAATTCCTCTCTAATAGGACCTGTACCATTTTTCAGGTTATTTTATCCTTAATAATACATATTATTTTTTTGTTTTTTTGGGTTTTTTGTTTGATTTTATTTGTTTTTTTTGTTTTTTTTTTATACTTATTTATTGCCCATATAGGTTTCAATTAGTAGATTTAAAATTTTTATTTATTTATTTATTTTTTCTTTTTCAAATAATATGTATTATATTATTATTCTTATTCCTTTGCTTTATTATATTTTTATTTATTTTTTTTTTAGATATATTTATAATAATAAGTTTAAATGTTTTATTAACTGCGAACATGTAAGTATATTTAAAGATAAGGAGTTTATTATTTTTAATCATAATTTATTTAATTTCTATTATTCAACTGCTATTATTTTATCTTATTTTTTATTTAAAAATAATTATTTATTTTTATTACTAGATTTTAATATTTCAATTATTTTTTTATTTCTTTTTATTTTTTTACTTTATTTTATTATAATAAACAATTACTTTATTTATTTTATTTTTTATTTATATTTAGAGCTTAAAAAAGCTATCCATAATTTAAATAAAATTAATTTTGATTCTATAATAAACTATAACTCCAAATCTTTAAATTTAAAGAATAAATTTAACCATATTTTTTCAAGAAGTTTTAGTACTTCGACTAATTTAAAAAACAATATTAATCACGATGAAAATAACAATTCACTTGAAAAAGCAATAGCTGTTAAAGAATTTAAAAAAAATTATAAAGGTGGTTACTTAGGTTATACTGATACGTATAATTTAGGTAATATTGCTTTATTTGGTTTAGGAGGAAACTTAGCAATTAAAGAATTTAGTGGTTTAGCTTATGAATTAGAACTTAAATTAAAAGATTTCCTTAGCTTAATACCCGAAAATATAATATATTCTATCCTACCTGTTTTAAGATGAGAATTTTATACAGGGGTAATTAAAACTATAACTATTACAAAATCTACTAAAATTACTAGGTTTACTTCAAGTAGTTTATTAGCGAAAAAAATTATCTTAGCTATTCAGGAATCTCTAAATACTTATAAACTAACGGATACTGATATAGATATTTACTTAATGAGTAGGCCTTGATTAAGTGCTGCCGAATTTAGTCAAGATATGTCAAGTATTAATAAATTATTTAATGACCAAATTGAAAAGGAAATTTCAGGTTTAACGGGCCTAGCTACTTTGGATATTAGAAAAAATTTACACTATAAAGATCATATTTTATTTTATTATAATTATAAAGATAACTATATGGATTCTTATGGTGACCCAATCTTCGATAAAAAAAATAATTTAATAGGTTATAAATTAAATAATTCCGAAGCAGCCCTTGTAGAAACCTTTTACAACGATAATAATTTATTATGCAACAAAATTTCTATTAAAGAATTTGATAAAGAATCTTTAACCTTAAATGGAGAAACTTTAAATACTTGAACCGATACTAAAACAAATTTTGGATTTACTAGAGAATTAGATAATAAAAAATATTTTTATGACTTAGGAAATAATCTAATTAATGTAGAAAAAAGCTTTAATTGTTCTCAATTTCCAACGCTTAAAACAGAATTAAATTTAAACAGTAAGATAGGAACAATTGACTTTGAGACTTACGGATCAGACCTAGGCTTAGGGCAGCATCAAGTATTTGCAGGTGGTTGGGCTATTAAGAATAAAACTAGATTACACTATAAAGGAATTAGAGAAACAAGTGAACAATTGGTAAATAAAGTATTTACAGAAATTTTTATGGATAAAACTTTAAACGATTATACTTTTTATGCTCATAATTTAGGTAGATTTGATTCTATTTTTATTCTTAAATCATTAATTGAAAATAAAAATTTAACTATTACACCAATATGGAAGGATAACTCTATTTTATCTTTAACTATAAATCAAGGTGATTTTAAAATAAAATTATTAGATTCTCTACAATTAATTTCTGGTAGTTTAGAAAATATTTTAATTTCATTTAATTCCTCGATCAAAAAGGGAACCTTTCCTTACGATTTTGTTAATAAAAATAATTTAAATTATATAGGTGAAAAACCCGCTAAAGAATATTTCAGCAACGTTTCAGATCAAGAATACTCCTCTATTGAAAATAAAAATTGAAATTTAAAAATAGAAACCTTAAAATATTTAAAAGCTGATCTGGAAGGTCTATTAGAAGTATTGATAAAATTCAGCGAAAAAACATTTAAAAAATATAAATTAAATATAGTTAATTTCAAGACCTTACCAAGCTTAGCACTCTCTTCGTATATTTCGTCTTATTTACCTAATGATATGAGGTCAAAATTAAAAATAATTAAAGGTGAATTAGAAAGAGAAATAAGAACTGCTGACTTTGGAGGGAATGTGGAAGTTTATATTAATGAAATAGAGACAGGTTACTTATATGATATTAATAGTCAATACCCTTCTGCTATGCTTAAGGATATGCCAGTAGGTGATCCGATTTTGTCTTTAGAAAAAAATTTAAATAATATATTTGGTTTTGTATACGGAGAAATATCTAGCCCAGACGAACAAACTTTACAAGTTCCATTTATACAACACAGAAATCCTTTTAATAATTTAATTTCTTGCCCAAGAGGTAAATTTAAGAGACTTATATTTTCTGAGGAAATAAAATATGCCTTAAGGTTCGGCTATAAAAGAAATATTGAATATTGTTATATTTTTGAACGAGGAAAAGATTTATTTAAAGATTTTGTGATAGATCATTATAAAATTAAAAACACAACGAAGGATCCGATCCAAAAATCTATAGCTAAACTATTTTTAAACTCTTTATATGGTAGAATGGGAATGAAAGATATTGAGGATTACACAAAAATTGTAGGGCCTCAAGAAGCTGCATACCTAGATAAAAACACTAATGTTTCAATCTTTTCTAAATTAAACAAAGATAAATACATTGTGAGATATAGTGGGAATATAAGTGAAAGGATTAGAAAATTATATACTACACAAAACAAAGAATCTTTAACTCTCGATGTAAATAAATCAAGAACTTATACTAAAACAGAAATAAAAAAATTAGGATTTAATAAACAAAGAACTGTGCCTTCAGCTGTACATATAGCGGCAGCTATTTCATCTTACGCACGTATGATAATAAATGAGTATAAGAACATTCCTGGTAACCCTTGTTTTATGAGTGATACAGATTCAGCAGTACTTCCTCATCCTCTACCTGAACATTTAGTTGGAAATAATTTAGGTCAAATGAAATTAGTTAACAAAATAAAAAAAGGGGTATTCATTAAAAAGAAATTTTATTATATTCAAGATTAAAAAGGGTAGAAACAATTAAATCAAGTGGTATAGATTCTTTTAGACTAAATTATAACTATTTCATAAATTTATTAAAAGGGAAATCTGTTGAAATTCAAAGAACTGTGTTTAACGTGAATTGGAAAAATTTAAGTGTATGCCGAGTAAGCTCAGATATAAGCATACAAGGCTTATCTAATGAAATTAAAACTATTTATAATATCAAAGATGTAAACTATAAATATATTTCTTTACCCCGAAGGTATAATATTATTCCTTATTTTAAAACTGATAATAATAAAATTATTATTAAAATTTCAGATGCTTTTAATGTAAGAAAAAATCGATAAGTTAAAGAAAACATTTTTTGGTAAATTTTATTATTTAATTGTGGTAATGTTCTCTTTACTCGATTTCTAACAATTCTAAATATAAGATTTTTTAACATTTTAACTAAATTTGTATAGTATTTTAATAAATACTTTTAGTTCCTGTGTAACATATTTCGTAAATTTAAATTTAAATTTCTATGTTTTAGAAATTATGTATTAAGGAGCTTTATCTATAAATTTTAAATATAAAGTAGCTAAAATTTAAATTGATAAATGGGGATTAAAATAAATTATTTCATATAAAAGAAGTCTTTGTAATTAAATTTTTTGATTAACGATCCTTACCAGATTCGAACTGGCATCTTCATAATTGACAGACTATGTACTTTACCAATTAAGCTAAAAGATCTGAGAGAAAAAGGTTATTGATTAAAATTAAAAGGTTAATATTGATTAAAAGTTAAAGGTATTAATATTAAAAAAAAATCCTATAACTTTTGAACAGTTAGAAAATTTAAGTATTAAAGATAAAGTCCTATAATTACCTAATGAAAAATGATATAGAAGTTTAGGTAAAAGGTCAATAGAAATTAAAAAAGAAATTTATAAATTAGCACTAAATTCAACAAAAAGAGTTTTAATTTATGACCAAAACGGTAATTTAATTAAAACAGAACCTATTGAAATAAATGAAATAAAAAAATAATAATTAATAAAACAAACTAATAACTAATAAAATAATAAAATAATAACTAATATAAAACAAGATTAATCTTTTAAGGGTAGAGGTATAAAAATAATAAAAAATAAAAAAGGAACTAAAATAAAAAAAAAGAAAAAGCTCCTACTGTTATATTTATCTTATTTGATTTGTTATTTCTATAACAACTATAACAACTATAACAACTATAACAAGAAGATTTTAATTATATTAAATTATTTTTTGTCTATATATTCTTAATATTTAAATAAAATACTTAATAAGTATTAAGGGTATATAGTTTTTTTTTCTGATTACAATAAATTTAAAACAAAAAAAAATACCTTACAAAGATATTACTATATTTTATATACTTAGAATCTAATTAAATTTTAAACTTTATTAAGTAATAATATAACTAGAATTTTTAATTTCTTGAAGATTTAAGTTTCCTAATTTAGGTAATTTAGGTAATTTAGGTAATTTAGGTAATTTAGGTAATTTAGGTAATTTAGGTAATTTAGGTAATTTAGGTAATTTAGGTAATTTAGGTAATTTAGGTAATTTAGGTAATTTAGGTAATTTAGGTAATTTAGGAGGTAGTAAAAAGCTTAAATCTTTTAATTTTTTTTTTTTTGATATGAAGATAAAATTAATTGATCTTTAACCAAATTTTTATTTTTTTTAAGTTTTTTTTTAATTTCTTCTGGTGTTATATTAAATTTCTTAATAATAGGTAAATCAGATTCTAAGCTATCTTTTAAATAAATTATTATTTTATTCTTAACTGTATAATATTTTATTTTATGATCATCTAAAATAGAGATTAAATTATTATGAAACTTTTCAATTAAATTTTCCTTTTCAAATAAATTAATAAATTCTTTTTGAACTGTTTCAACTAGATTTAACATATTATTAGGGTGTTGTATAAAACAATCATGAATACAAACTAAAGGATGTAAATTTTCATAGTTTTTAGATAAAAGTGAAATCACTAAAGAACTATCAATACTATGTATAAAATTAGGGTTAAGAGCTAATTTTTGTGCATTTATATCCATTTCATTTAATTTTTGAGAAAGAATAACTGTTTTTTGTTTTCCTCTTCCTACAGAAATAAAAATTTTAACTTTTAAATATTTTTGTGTGATAAGTAAACCACTAGGTGGTGATCAACTAATCGGAATATCTAAATATCTAAATATCTAAATATCTAAATATCTAAATATCTAAATATCTAAATATCTAAATATCTAAATAACTAAAAGCTTTACTTATAGAATTAAAATAATAAAATACAATTTTTAAATTTGGATAAGAAGTAAATAAACTTTCATGTATTATTTCAGCTAATTTAAATATTTATTTAAAATTTAAATATAAAGGATTAATAAAGAATTATTTTCTTGTAATTGCACATCTTCAAATTTAATATCAACTTCATTAATTTCATCTAAACTACTCAATTTATTTTTATGAATCGAAATTAATAAATTTTTATCTAAATTTACTATGTCATCTATTTTTATTTTTTTTTTAATTAGAAGCTAACATAATTGATCTACCGTGTGTTGTAGAAGAATATGTAACTACCATAATTGGAGTTTTAACAATTTTTCTACTTAATTTTAAAAGTTCTAAATTTTTATATTCAGGTTTTTCTTTAACAAAATTTGAAATATTTTCATTTATAGGATTTAACATTTCTGTATAAATATCATTAACTCTATCACTACTATTTGGAACTACATTTACGGCTTTTGCTAGATCTTCATCTAGTAATAAACCAGAAAAGATTTGAAGAGCAGAACTTGTAGCATCTAAACTTATAGGTAAATAAACTTTTCATTATTTTTATAATTTTTATATACTAAACAAAAAGCTATGAAAGTAAATCTAGAATCTGCTTTTAATATAAACTCTAAATCTAAATTTAAAAGTTTTTCTTCATTATTTATAACTCATTGAATTCTTTTACCATATGATTCTTTACTCATATTATTTTCATCGTAAAGATTAGCCCCATAAATACATAAATAATTAAATCCTCTTTCAGTTAAATAGTCACCATCATAAAATTTTATTAAAGATAATTAAATATCTGACCCTTGGTATGATAAGTAAAAAGAATTTGTGTAAATTCTCCCTCTTCAATCAGCATATGTATTTAAATAAAATGGTATGTCTTTATATGTTTTTGCAACTTCTAGTGTTACAGTATCTCTTAAAATGTGATCTTTAATTTCAGATAAGTCTATACCATCATAATAATTTTTAAATAAAATTTCATTATTTTTTACTATAAAATCTAAAATTTCTGAATTAACTGTAAATTTAATACTTGAAGAATAATTTATAGCTTTATATAAATTATCTAAATTAGCAATTTCATGTGAATTATTTATACCTATTCCAGTTATTAATGGATGCTCTAAAAATTGATTCTTAAGATAACCTCCAGATTGATTTTGAGATCATTTTACAGGCTCACAAATCATAGGCAAATTATTGGGCAAAATAAAATTTATTTTATTTAAGTTTTTATTTATTATATTTCTATTAAATTCTATATTATCAATATTTGATTCATTTAAAAGATCTTTTTTTTTCATCAATTAAATTATTAATGTTTATATTACGAGAACCTGATTTTCAGCCTAAAGTTATTATATCTCTTTCTTCAAAAGATGAGATGCAATTAATCACTCACCTAAATGTACTTTAAATTTACTTATTTCAAATTCTAATTCATTTTTATCTTTAACTACATTTTTATTTTTTACTGAATAATAACATATTTCTTCAGTAAAATCTTTAAATTTAATTTAATTAGGATTTAATTCTAAATAGTTTTCATTGTCAAATAATCTTAAGCTTAATGACTTAATAATATTATCAATATGAACTTCAGTTGAATTTAAAGATTCTTTATCTAAAAAATATAATGAATCATATAATTCTTTATTTTTATACTTATCTTTAAACTTATTTATTAAAAACTTATCCTGAAACTCTTGAGGTGTTACTTTAACATTTTTATATTTTAAAAATAAACGTGGAATTAAATAATTTTTATAGATATGAATTAAAATGTGATCTGATATTAATCTTGAGATTTGAGTTGTTTTTGACCTTCTAAAATATTGAGTAATAACATTATATGCAATTAAATAAATTCTAATGTCATTAAAGTCTGTATATACCGTATTAAAAACTCTTTTTAAAGATTTCATATTACGAAATAAAAATACTTCATAAATTTTAGGATTCATTATTTCTATATGTTTCTGTATGTTGTCTTTATAGTTTTTCTTTAATTAAATATGTTCAATGATCTTCAATTCATTGTTGAACTTCTCTAGGGTCATAAGTAATAGATGTTAAATATTTTATTTTTTCTAATATATTAAATAAAGAATCATTATTTTTTTTCTTTAATTATAAAATCTGATTCTGTCATTTTTATAATTTTATTATTTACTCTTGAAGAAGTATGATATTTTCTTATTTTGCTTTGATTCATAGTAGATAATAAACTTTTTAAGGAGTTTGGTAAATTTTCAAAATCTACTTTAGATTTATTATTTTTTTCACCCACTAATTTTGATACCATAGACTTATTTTTCACTCTACATCTTAAACTTTGATCTGAAGTACAAATTTTATTTTCTAAATAATTAAACATATCTAATAAATTTATTTTTATTTCAAAATCTGAAAATAAAAGATTAAATTTAATCGTATAAAATTTATTTTCTATATTAATATTTTTTTCACAAAAACAAGAATTTCCTTCTATTATGTTTAATATATCTTTACCAATATAGTAAGCTATTTCACCATAATTATCTGGCAAACTGATTAAATTATTTAAATAATTTTTATTTTTTGATTGTACATATTCAAAGTATTTATTAGAGTAAAATAAATAATAAAATATAATTTTAAAAAAGACAAAAACAAACGAACTATTTTTTATTTGATAATTATTTTTTATATCTATTTGATTTAATAAATTATAAAAATGAATTAATAACATTTCTAATAATAATAATAAGTTTCAAAAATAATTTAATTGATAATTATTTACCATTTTTTTTTTATTAAAACTTCTAAGGACTCTGGTTGAAGTTTATCTAAATCATAATTTTGTAATTTAATATCTTTTTTTTGTTTCATTAGTATTAGTATTTATAAGATCATTATTAAATAAATTATTTTGTTTTTCAACAATATCATAACTTATTTCTTTAATTTTTTCACCGTAAATAACTAAATTATTTGAAATATCATCAAATTTTTCATGGTTTTCTAAAACTATTTCTATTATTTGATTTAAATATTTTTCAATTGAAGTATTTGTTAATATAAATTCATCAATTTTATTTATGAAAACTTTTAATTTACTAAATATTTTTTCATCTAATATTTCTTTACATGTTTTTAAGTTTTCATTGTTATTTATTATTTTATTCATCAATATCATTTTTTCGGTGTTTGAAGGTAAATCTAATGCATTATGAACCATAGTAAATCACGCACTAGCATTGAAGTTTATACCATTTTCTTTACCTTTCCATATTTTTATATTATAAATATTAGTTAAATATAAAATATTTTGTCAGAAAATATTTTTAAAGCAAATTAACACATTATCAAGATCAAATAAATGATGTACTTCATTTTGTTTTATAATGAATTCATTCTTTACTCTTTCTTTAGGTAATTTATAATACATTTTTTTTAAATGTTTCAAGTTGATATTTATGATCATAGTAATGCTCATTTATGTATTCCTTAATTTCATTTTTGAAACAAAAATCAATTCATATTCCTTTACTCAATTCTTGATCTAATAATATTTTTATTTTTTATTTTCCTATTCCATCTGAAAACTTATCTCCACTTAAAATTAACATTAATTTATATATTGACATACTACAGTATAATGTTGGAGGTAAAATAAAATTATAATTATTATACATATCTTTATATTTATTTAAATATTCTCTATCTAAGATTGAATATCATTTTACTTCTTCAGATTTAATATTTAAAGGTAAAAGATCGTCGTTAATAACGATAGTTACATTACTATGTATAAGCTTTAAATTTGTAGGTAAACCGTCTAAAATTCTAAATTTGTTTAATAATTAAAAATCATTATCAAAGTTTATATCTCGAGTTATAAGAATTTTATTCATTATTGATACTTCTGTTAAACTTTTAATTTTTCCTTTATTATCCTTATTCTGTACTACATATGGTGTTATTTTAGAGTATATTTCATAATATATCATTAATCTAAGTTTAAATAAAATGTCATAAGATTCTCTTAGACCTGTTTTAATAATATATCTCATATCTGGTTTAAATGTTGGTCGTTTCATTATTTTTATTCATTTTTTTATTAATTTTAACAAACAAGTAGCTATTTCTACTTAACTTTTTATGTGCATATAAATTTTAACATATTAAAATTTATAATTTAATTTAAAACCTGCACAATAAAAATTTAAATTATTTTTTCTTTTTATGTTCATCCTCCATCATTAAATTTTATTTCTGTATCTGGAACCGTAGAGAGTGCTCTTCCTGCTTTTATAGGATCTTTTTCTAATTTTAAAGATGAAATTAATTCCTGAGTCGGAGTTTTATCTAAGTTATTAAACATTCTAGGTATTGGCCCTCTATTTAAAATATCCGTAGATTCACTTAAAGGGTCAAATAGTTTACTTTTACCTTTAGAAAAATTAAAACTTTTATTTTCTTCTAATAATTCAAAGTTAGGTATTTTTTGCGGAGTAAATAGACCTTTAAACCTAAATCACCTTCTACTGGTGTAAAAGGTCTTCCTGTTGATGTACTTGGTGTACTTGGTCTACTTGATCAAGTAGAAGATTCTTCTTTTAAACCAGAATTTAATGTTTCTAAATATTTATCTTTCATATTCATTAAATTTTTAAGTTCTATATCTGCTTGAGGTGTTAAATTAAAATCCGAATCTGAATCTAAAGGTATTACTTTATTTGAAAATAAACTAGAAAATTTATTTTTAATATAATCTTTTCAAGGTAAGTTAGATTTACTATTATTAAGAGCTTTTTCTATGGCTTCCGGTGTATTTATTTAACTTACTATTTTTGTTGGTGCTGTTAAATTAGGAATATCTGTAGAAACTTTACTATTTAATACTGGTAAATTACTTCCATCTCCTCCCTTATTACTATCATCTAAATAAAATTTTATATATACACCTGTACAAACTAATGTTAAAGCAATACCTAAAATTATTCATCAATGATCTCTGTTTAAATACATAAAAGTTTCTTATTTTTTTTAATTTATCTTCTACAATTATTGTGTCTTATTCTAATTTTAATTTTGGTGTATTTTTTATTTTTATTTCTTCTAAATCTTTAGTTGATAAAGATTCTATATTTCAAACTTTTTTAAATCAGCTAATTCAATTTAAATGAGCTTCTAATAATTTATTATAAAATCAATTAGGTACATTAAACTTTAAAAAAATAAAAGAAATTTAATACTTGACTTACATTTATACCTACTAATCCTCCCATAAATAACCATGAACCTATTTTAAAAGGTAATAATATAAAATTTCTTATTATTAAAAAACTTTTTTTTCATAAGCCATTCAATATTACTGAAATAAAAAATAAAATTCAATTTTTATTTTCACTGTCTTGATCTGTTATTTTATTTCTTTTAAAATTGGGATTTAATGTTGTTTGTTGTAATATTCCTGCAATTTGATCTATTTGTGTTACTTCATTATAAGGAGATAAGGAGTAAAAACTACTTTCATTAGTAATCTATACATCTGATACCAATTCTGAGCTGGTATTACTTCTACTGTTAACTTAAGTAGTTCATTATAGTCTTTTCACTCTAAGTTTCTAAAAAATATTTTATTAACGAAATATTTTATTCCACTACCTACTATTAATGTAAAGGGATTTCTTATATATTTAATATATGTTCATATCATTTTGATTTATTTTTTTATTTTATTCATTTTAACAAATAGATTTTATAAATTCTAGTATTAACTTTAGATATCAGTCTATTAATCCTAAACTTAAGTTATTTATTTTATTATAAAAATGTGAAATATCGTAACCTAGTTTAGATAAAATATAAAATAATACTGCTATTTTAAAGGGCATCCACATTATTTTAAATAAAAATGAATTATTCTTATAAATGTAGTAAAAGTTAAATTTGAAATTATAAAATTATCGAATTTTATATTATCTGATGTTAAAGATCTAAACAATTTTGAGTGGTCTTTACTATCACTTTCACTAAAAATAATTTAATTTTTAACTATTAAAAATAATGAAGGTATTGCTATTAGTGCTGATGTACCATATCGATTAAATATTATTTTAATTACTGATATTATATCGCTTCAATTAGCTGACATAAAATAATTATGAGTCATATTTCATAAATTATTAAATTTTGTTGTACTAATTTTTGGGAAAGTTCTTAAACGTGTATTATTTCTAATTAAATGTGTAGTTATACGTCTTATCATTTTATTTTTTTATTTTACTTTTTATTCATTTTAACAAATAGCTGATTATTTAACAGTCTAATTTATTTTAAGTCTTTATTATTACTTTTTATTTTTATTCTTAAAATTAAAAATAATAAATGCTAAAGTTTACTATAAATATGAACCGTCATAAGGTCAAAATTTATAAAAAATATTATTTATTATGAAACTATTTACTTCTTTTTCTAACAAAGAATTTAAAGATATTTCTTTATTAACTTCTACTAATTGAATTTTTAATTTTGAAATTGAATCATAGGTTATATCTTCAGGTTCTAATACTTTAATGCATTGATATTTTATTTTTTTTATCTCACCTAATTCTAATAATTCTCAAAACATTTCTTCTCCATTTTTAAACTTATTCCATTCTAAATTTAATTTATTATTAATAATTATATTTAAATTTAAAACCACTTCTCTATAAGTTAATATATCTTTTTCATATTTAAATAAATATATTTCATTTAATAAAAGTTTAATTAAAAGTTTAAATATATAATATTTATAAGAATTACCTCCATAATTAGAATAAAACTCTTTATACATTTTTAATTCTTCATAAAAATAAATTAAATAATTACTTTTAGCCTCAGAAGATTCTAAATTAAAATAACTTTTTAATTCTTTTATATCTTTTATAGTAAAATCTTTAACTTCTAATTTATTTTTTTTAATACCCAAATACCCAAATACCCAAATACCCAAATACCCAAATACCCAAATACCCAAATACCCAAATACCCAAATACCCAAATACCCAAATACCCAAATACCCAAATACCCAAATACCCAAATACCCAAATACCCAAATACCTACAGGAAATTGGTGTATTATCTCAATTGGAATGTTTAAAAGTAATAAATCTAATAAAATATTATTATATTTATTTTTATTATTTGTAATACCTTCTGTTAAAGTAATTTTTTTTATATTTAATGTTTCTCTTAAATAATCATATGCTGAAATATAATTATAAATTTAAAATTCTGATAAATTATATTTTTTTTTATATAAGTTTTTTACCTCTAAATCAGTGAAATATTTAGAAGTTAATTTTTTATTTTCATATTTTAATTCTGTCTTGATCTTAATCCTGTCTGTCTTTCCTTTCCGGCTTGTCTATAGAAATAAATAGGCCAGGATTAAGATATTAAGATATTAAGATATTAAGATATTAAGATCCAGACAAGAAAGGAAAGATAAAAATTTTAAATAATTCTTTGATAATATTCAACTATTCCTATATTTTAAGTAATTAATTTTCATTTTATAGTTTTTATTTTTTAATTTTAACAAATAAGAATTTTATTCTTATAATCCCTGCCTTGTCCCTTTTATGTAATTTAATTTTTAAAGAGTCTTAAATTATATAAACAGTTTAAAATACTTTTATGCTTTTATCTTAAAGTATTTAATTAAACTTAATTTAACAAAAATAATCAGTTATTTAATACTTACCTTTTTATTGTATAATTCTTGAATTTGTATATCACTTAAATTTTGTTATATTAATTTATTATTTTTATTAATTGTTTCTAAGTAATTAAGATAGTGTCTTGATAATATTGAGTTATTTGTTTTCATTTATTTTTTTTTAATTTAATATTTAATTTTTAATTTAAAAAGAGAATATTTTTATTTAATTAGTGCCTTACTCTATAGCATTAACATTTAAAATATAAGTAAAATATAATTATATTCTAAATTAAGAGAAAATGTAATAATATATTGATTTATTTAATTATTTATTGTAATCTTAAGTAAAAGTATGTTCATAGGTAGTTTTCTTCTCTATTCTCTATTCTCTATTCTCTAATAGGGCTTGTACTATATTACTATATTTCTATATTACTATATTACTATATTACTATATTACTATATTTTATGTGAAAACACACCAATTCAGACATTGTAAATTTATTAAATTTTATGATTTTTAACCTTTTTATCTTTCCTTTCTTGTCTGGATCTTAATATCTTAATATCTTAATATCTTAATATCTTAATCCTGGCCTATTTATTTCTATAGACAAGCCGGAAAGGAAAGACAGACAGGATTAAGATCAAGACAATATTTTTTTTTTTATTTTTCGCTTATATTTTGATATAGTTTAATTATTGATGTTATTTTATAGAATTTATTAAATAATTATAATTTTTATTTTTATTTCTTTTTTTTTCTATGTGATTTTAAGCGTTATTTAAAAAATATTTCTAATTACATTTAAATGAATCAATTATATTAATTTAAATTGTACTTATAGTTCAGATATTTAAATATTTTAATTCATTTTCAAATTCATGCATAAAACTACTTCCCCTCTGTGAATTATATTAAATTATCAACAATAAGGTATACTTTAAAAATAATAATATGATTAATCATTAAATCATTAAATAATAAAACTCCCTACACTCAATACTATGTTTATTTATTTAATTTTGGATTCATTATTTTTGGATTCATTATTTTATTTTTAATAAATTAATTTAATGATCTTAATATTATATATAATAATAAAATTATTTAAAATTTTAGAAAAAAAAATTAATATTTAATAATTATATCATTTTTCTATAATGGTAATATCGTTCTAATCAAAATAGATCTTTTCTATTTTTTCTTATAATAGAAATTATCTTACTTTTCTAAGATAAAAAAAATAAAAATTATTTTATTTAAAAATTATTTATTCAAATTTTATTATACTACATCAATAATATTATTTGTTTTGATCTTTATTCTTAATATTCTTAATATTCTTAATATTCTTAATATTCTTAATATTCTTAATATTCTTAAAAACAATAATGGTTTAAACTATTTTTTAGAGTTTAATCCTTGATTTATTATTTATTTTTATTCATAATGGTTATAATAATTTATTTAATTTTATTAAGTAATTTATTTAATATGAAAAATTTTAAATTATATTTAGAAATTAAAAATAAAAAAAAAATTATATTATATTCATTAAGATAGAATTTAATTATATTTAAAACAAAAATATTTTTTAAATTAATTTAATCCTTATGGATATCTCAATAATTTTAAATAAATATTTAATAATCTTAAACTTATAAAATTTACTCTAAGATTATCCTTGAAATATTTAAAGGAATTTAGGGAAACACATCTCCTACCAAATCCATTAAAAATAAGGGTTTATAAATCTAAATGGATTTAAAAACTTCTTGACAGAATTGTAAATTTTATAAAAAATAAAATAAATAAAGAAATATTTTATTTACACCTTAAATTATAATTTAACAGTAAAAAAAAATATTTTGTTATTCTTATTTGTTGAAATTCCTTCCTTTTGGTTGAAGAATAAAACGAATTTATTAATATTTTTTTTGTATGATAATATGATAGTTTAATGTTATAATAGTATGATGTTATAATAGTATAATAGTATTATAATATTATGGTTTGATTTGTTTTTTTTATTTTTTTTTTTAATTAGTCTTCTATTCTGTCCTTAAAAAACAAACACAAGACACAAGAAGAAAAAAAAGCAATTGAAAACCATTTAAAGGCTAGGCGAGGTATATGGATTGTGGATTGAATGCAGCATTATTACCTAAACCTACAGAAGATTTAGATAAGGAATACTAAACCACTCTTTTCCTTTCCACTATTTTTAATCTTTCCATTATATTTTATTTTTGTTTCATTTCTCTCTATTTATATTTGTCTTTTTAAGACTTGGAAAGAACAAGGCAATTAGAACCAAGGTTATTGGAAAAGGGTTAATCTTGATTAAAAGTAATATTATTAAATTTTTACTTGAAACTATCTTAAATTCTTTAAGATTATTTTTTTTTTATTATTTATTTTAAATATATTATAATTTTATATAATCAACTATAAATTAAGAGAATATAACAAAAAGATAATTTGAATATACTTGTTTTGCTAAAGCCTGAAAAGCCTGTCGTTTATACTATTAAACTATTAAACTATTAAACTATTAAAAAAAAAATCTATAAAGGCGTGCAAGTCTGCAAAACTGGAAAAAACTGCAAAGTTGCAAATCTGAAAAGCTGAAAAACTGCAAAGCAGGGAAGATTAGAATATAAAAAATTCTAATTATTTATAAAAATTAGATATTTCTTTACATCCATTTTTAAATATTAGTATGTTTCTTTTGTACTTTTTTAACCTTAATAATTAATAAAGCCTCAAGGAACAATAAAACTGTTTTAAATTTTATTCTTATGAATATTATTACTATAATAATATATAATATAGTATATATTAAAAAAAAAATGGAAGTAAATCGCTAATAAACTATTTAAATATTTAAATTTTAAAATAAAATTATAATTTAATTCAATGTAACTATACATTTATTTATAATTATAAATTAATTAAAGATTCTTCTTCCATTCCAATAAAGAACAAAACAATATAAAATTTTGGACTATTGCACAAAAGCACAAAAACAAATTGATTAAAAAAATTTACAAGTCTCCGGCTTCAAGTCCAAATAAAGATTAAAAAAATTGTTTGCTATATAATTAAAGTGAGAGTGGACCTTAGGCAAGGAGTTAAATAAAAAGTGGAAAACCAAACAAATAAAATGAATTTTACATTTTTTGTTTATTGCAAGCACCAGAAGGTAAACAGAAAGACCGACACATTACTTTTCTTTTCTTTTCTTTTCTTTTCTTTACTTTTCTTTTCTTTACTTTTCTTTTCTTTTCTTTACTTTTCTTTTTTTAAAATTTTTAAATTTTTTATTTTTTTTATAAAAAAAAAGGATTTATAGCAAAACATACAAAAATAAAGATAAATATATTAAAAAAAATGTTTAATAATATGAAGAACTCAACCATACTGTTATATTAAACGTTCCTTTTTTGTTTTTAGCTGTAAATGAAGCAGTATTAACAAAATTTACTAAATTTTTAGATAAGCTACCTATTTGTACTGTTTGCACAGTTTTCTTAGGTTTAAATCTTTCTGTTTTTAATCTACCCGCTAATCTTATTCTTATTCCTGTAGTTTTTGCAGGTGATACAGGATTTGTAATTACCTCTTTATAATTATCCATATTATCATAAAGAATAGATGAAGGTATAACTAATTTTAATTTATTACTATTTTGGTATGTTAACTGAGATACCAATTTTTTTTTTTTTGTAATAAATAAATCTTTACTATAGCCCAAGCCTGTATTATCTAATTTATTAATATATTTATAAAAAGGAATAAGATCTTTATTTAAAGTAGAAGAAATATTACTATTGTTATTTGAATTTAGATCCATATTTACATCTGAAGAGACATAATGAATAGAACTAAAAGGTTTTAAAAGATAGTTTTCAATAGGTAATAATTGTGCACTAGAAAATGTAATATTTTTTAAAATTCTGTTTTTCTGTAAAATTATCTTAGAACTTTTATAAACAGAAATTTTTTTTCATAATTTTGTTAATAAAAATCTGAAATTGAATGTTTTGGTATTAGCGCTTATACTTCTAGCTAAAATATTAGGATCATGACCAATATTGTAAAGCCTTACCAACTGAACTTCTAATTCTTTTTGGAAAATTTTTAACAATAAAGACTTAAGTAATCCAATTTTTAATCATCAATAATCTTTATTTACATTTAATGACTTATCAGAAGCTTTTATAGAATTAGAAATATTTTGTTGAAGCATTAAATTTTTAAAATTAAAATTTGGTTTACGTTTAGGTCTAGAAAAAAGAACAGTGTTATTGCTTTGGCTTTGAAAAGTAGAAACTTTTTTTTGATTAGAACCTATAATATAGTATCACTTTCCTTTTACTTTTTGTTTTAGTTCTTGTGTTTTTTTCAAAGGAAATACCAACGTACTTTTAAATCTTGTTTTATTTCTTCTAATTTTATTCAATTTATACATTTTGAAAGCATAAGCTAATATATTATTAAAATTATAAAGTTTTCCATTTAAACAAGCTTTATTTAATTTATTTTTTCTTTTCTGTATTATTTTTCAATATCATAAAGCCTTTTTATTTTGAGGAGCTTTTTTATTTATATTTTTCATAACATAATCAATAATTTGTGCCAATTTTTCTGATAAATGTTTTTTCATATACGTTCCTTTTCCTAGTAAAGGTGCTGTACTTTTAATTTTATAATCTGTATTATTTTTTTTTTTATTAATAATAGTATTAATAGTATTAGTAGGCTGAGGAGAGCAGTATTCTAACACTGTTCCTATTACATAATAAAGTCTTAAAATTAATTTATCAGGAGTTTCTATAAAAACAGGCTTACTTATACTACTAAAAAAAGAATGAAAAAAATATTCAAGTATAGTACTTACTCTTTTTTTATTATGTAAATTACTATTAAAAGTATTAAAATTATAAGTAATAGACTGAGATTGACTTAATTTAGGATCTATTTTAGGATGAGGATAATCTTGTATTCTCTTATTTGAAGCAATTTTAAGTTTATCATGATTACTTAAAATAAAATTTATATTAGAATTATTTGTAGAGGAAACAGGAGATATAATATTTTTTTTTGCTAAAGAAAGAATTAACTTAGCTTTATTACTATTTATAGTATCAGAGGAAACTTGATTTTTATTAATTTGATCAATATTAGTAGGAGTTAAAGTACTTAAGCCTCTAATTACATTACAATTAGTTATTTGTCCAGTTCCAATAGAAAGAGGAATAAATAATTTAAGATTTAAAAAATAATTTAAATTTAAAACATTATAGGAATTTACTTTAAAAAAATTTTTATTCATTTTATACATTTTTATATTTTTATTATAAATCCATGCTGTAAATATAAACAGTAGGATAAGATTTTTGTTTGTTTTTGTTTTATCTTGTACACTTTTATTTTTTTTTTTATTTTTTATTTTTTTGTCTTCTATTTTTATAATAGTGCAGCTTAAAGACTGTAAAATATAAGGTATTTGTCTATAGAAAAAAACAACACACAACAACTATTAAATTATACCGAATGGTAAATTTAATAAAAGTTTAAGTTTATTATTTTTTGCATTTTTTTATTTGTGATTAATTTATTTCCATACAAAAAATTTTAGTTTGCCTTCTTATTAAATATTAAATATTAAAAATTAAATATTAAATATTAAATTTTAGAGAAATAAAAACCAAAACTAAAGTTAAATGTACTCTTCCAGACTTACGCACTTATTAAGTTTAGAAAAGAAAAAAGAACATTAAGATTTTACGTCCCTTTCTTTTGAATAAGGATCAACTACCTTTCCTAGCTTTGCAACATTACTTATTCGCTTACTATTCATACTTTAAAAAAAATAATGTATAGAAAATGAATTGGAAGAAGGACAAGGAACTCAGAGACAGAACCTTTATGGTTTGTTAAATATGTATTTAGTTTTTAGGATTTAGTATTTAGTTTTAAGAAGAAGAACACCAAATTAAGAAATTATTATTTTGTTTTCTGATCTAGCGAAAATTTATAATATTTTCGCAATTTTCTTTTCTTTTGTTAATTAAATTTTGTTAATTAAAATTAAAATTTAAAGGCAATCTTATAAATATAAACTATTTTTTTTATTTTAAAATAAAATCTTGAATTATGTGATATGATAAATGTCTTTTTTTTTATTTGTAGTATATTTGAAAATTAAATTTAAATTTTACCTTTTTAATTTATTAAAGATATTAAAAAAAAAAATTAAAAAAAAAAAGAAAATTTTTAGTTTTTAAATTATTTTTTTTTTATTATTTAGTTTATATTTTTATTATTTAGTTTATATTTTTATTATTTAGTTTATATTTTATTATTTAGTTTATATTTTATTATTTGATTATTTGATTATTTTATTTTTTTTTTATTATTTTATTTTTTTATTATTTGATTATTTTATTAAATAAATTTTAGAGATTCTACTGTACTTGAGTTCTTGAGTAGTTGAGTTCTTGAGTTCTTGAGTTCTTGAGTTCTTGAGTTCTTGAGTAGTTGAGTATTTTAGTACTATAGCAGCCTGTCCTTTTTATATTTTAGTTTATAATAGAATTGTAATATGTAATAGAATTATATAAAAATTATAACAAGAATTTATAATAGAATTATAACAAGAATTATAATAAGATAAGGCAATAATCAAAATTTAAAATAAAATTGAAGAAAAAAAGGTTTGCTGAAATTTTTTATAAAAAAAACTAAACCATATTTTATTATAACATTTATATTAGATTAGTAAATATATTAGAAAATAAATAAATAAATATATTAGTAAAAATATTAGTTAAAAAAAGTTTAGGTATTTAGTACTGTATTTACACTATCTTTTAAACTAATACGAACAAAGAGACTCGAACTCTTACGGAATAAATTTCCACTATTGCTTAAGAATAGTTTGGCTACCAATTACAACATGTTCGCTTTATTTTTTTTATTTTTGTTTTAATTATTTAATTATATTTTATTTCTATTTTTTATTTTTATTTTTAATAAAATTTTACATTTTTATTTATAAACCTGTAAAAGTTATATAAAAGATTAAAAAATGCTTAAAAAAAAATATACGAGTAATCAGATTCGAACTGATGACTTCGACTTGGAAGGTCGTAATTATGCCAACTTAACTATACTCGCTAATCTTATATTTATCAGCTAATCTTATAAACATTAATAAAAATATAAATAAAATATTAAATTTATATTTTAAATTTGTATAACTCACCAATTAACTTTGGTTAAATAATGAAAATTTAAAAATAAATAAAAACATATAAATTAAAAATAAATAAAAACATATAAATTAAAAATAAATAAAAACATATAAATTAAAAACAGATAGTATTTAATATATTAATTATATTTTTATAATATTAATAATAAGGAAATAAATATAAAATTATAAATTAAATAAATTTTACTTTATATAATTATAACACTCTTTTAATAAAAATAAAATTTATTTTAAATTAAATAATAAATAATAAATAATAAATAATAAATAATAAATAATAAATAAATAAGGTTTAAAAAAAATTATAATGCATAAGCCTTATTTAATGAATATTGTAAAAATATTTAATTAGTCTATTTTCCTTTTTTTTTCATTTACGTTAACTAATTCATTAAATAAAAAAAAATATTTTTTTTTGTAATACAATTAATTTATTGACCAAATTATTAAAAATAGTACTACCACTAACCACTAAAAAACAAACATCTTATTGGATTTGAACCAATACTCAATTACTTCGAAGGTAAACGCTTTACCATTTTAGCTAAAGATGTAAAAAAAAAGAATTATATTAATAAATTTGATAATTTTATTTTTTGGACTATAGGAAAATTTATCTTGGATTTGATTTTACGAGTAAAGAGACTTGAACTCTTACGATCAAAGAACATGAATACCTAAAATTCACCTGGCTACCATTTCAGCATACTCGTTTATTTTTTTTTTTTAAATATAACTAATTAGTATATTCTAAATTAATTTTATTAAACAATCTTATTAAGTTCATTTTTTAAAAATATTAATTTAAATTTTTTATATTGTCTTTTTTCCACTTTTAATTTAATAAAAATTAAATTTTAAATTTAAGTACTGAAAATGAATACAGCTATTGCTATTATTTTTTGTTCTCTTCTTGTCTTTTCTTGATTCTCTCCCTTCATCCCTTCAATAAAAAAAATAAAAATATAAAAAAAATTCTATCCTTTTTGTTCAGAACAATAAGTTAATAATAAATAAAATAATAAGATTAAAATAATAAGAAAAAGTAATAAGATTAAAAAAAATATCTAAAAAAAATAATTTATTATTTATTAAATTAAAAAAAAATTAAAAATATTTATTCTTTGTATAAGAAAAAATGAAAATAAAAAAATTTATAAGATAATTTAAGTTAAGATAAAATAAGTTAAGATAAGAGTGCTAAGGCAAAAAAAATAAGTTAATTAAAAATAAAATAAAAAATTATTTGTAATTCATTAAGTTTAATCCCCACTTATCATTTTTTAAATCCCTCAATATTGTGATTAATAGATAACTTTCTTCTTTAATTCTTTAATTCTTTAAATCTTTAAATCTTTAAATCTTTAAATAAATATTTTTGTTTTTAATTTATTTTAAAATATTTTCCCTATAATCAATACAATACATTTTGTTTTTGGGATTATTTTTTTTTATTTATTTATTTACAAATACCTCATTTATAATAGAGTTATTTTGTTTTATTTTATTTTATTTCTTTTATAACATCTTTACCATTAGCTATACAAATAATTTTTATCATTGGAAATAAAGAAAATGATAAAGAAATGGATAAAGATATTTATAATATCTCTTTTATAAAATAAAAATAAATTATAGGTAAATTTAAAAGATTCATATTATCTGAGGAAATTAAATATGCCTTAAATTATGAATATAAAATTAACATAGAATATTCTTATATTTTTAAAAAAGGTAAAAACTTATTTAAAGACTATGTAGATTATCATTATGGGTTAAAAAGTTCCGCAAAGTATCCTGTAAAAAAAAATATTGCTAAATTATTTTTAAATTATCTTTACGGGCGATTAGGTATGAAAGACATAGATAGTGTGATGAAAATAGTAAATAAAAAAGAGGCTGAAGCTCTAGACAAAAACACTAATGTTTCAATATTATCCGAACTAGAAAAGGGTAAATATTTGGTAAGATATAATGGAAAAATCAATGATAATATTAGGGAGCTATACTCTAAATATCCTTTAATTTAATTTGAAAATAAAAAATATAGTAGACTAGAAATAAGAAAGTCAAACTGAAATAAAAAAATAAGTACTCCTTCTGCAGTTCACATAGCTGCAGCCATATCATCTTATGCAAGGATTTTAATTAATGAATATAAGAATATTCCTGGTAATCCTTGCATAATGAGTGACACCGACTCGACAGTGCTAAGTTATCCTCTTCCCCACTATTTGGTTGGAAACGGTCTAGGTCAAATGAAGTTAGTACATAAAATAAAAACAGGAATATTTATTAGAAAAAAACTTTACTATATTCTAGACTCAAACAATCAGGAAACTATTAAATCTAGCGGGATAGATCCTAATAAATTAAATTATAATATATTTAAAATTTTATTAAATGGAGAATCAACGGAAATATCGGTAACTAATTTTAATGTAGAATGAAAAACATTAAATATAAATGTAGTTGATACTAACATTAAATTACACGGTTTAATAGGGAAAATAAAAACTATATATAATACGCAAGATGTAAACTATAAATACATTTCTTTTCCAATTAAATATAATATAATTATTCATCCTTTATACCCTATCTTAAATACAGAAACAATTAAATTACAAAAAATAAAACTTGATCTTATGAATAATAAAAAAAAAATCGAGATAATTATCAAACTTAGAAATATTAACTATTTTGATTTGTTTAATTCCCTTTATTTCTTTATTTATTTTTGTCTTATATAAGATCTACTAGTATTTAACTTAAATTTAAATTTATTATTTTTATTATTTTTAAGCTCACAATAAAAACAACAGACAACAAATTAAATCTAATCCCCAGTTATCATTTTAAGTTCTTTTGTCTTTTTATCTTTAAGAAAAATTTTCAAATCAGAACTACTATAGATAGCTTTCTCTTTAAGTTTAAATTTGTTTTATTTTTTTTTAACTTTATTTTTAAATTAGTGTTAAGAACTAATTTTTTTTGTAAACTTTTATAAGAGCCAAAGAGTATTTTTATTTAAAATTACTATATATAAAAATTTTAGTTATAAATATGCTTAAAAATTTAGCTTTTAGAATAGTAAGATACCGTGTTAAAACTTTATTGCCGTTGATTAGCCCTAAATATTATTATAAAATGTTTACTTTAGGTTACAAATTATTTGTTTATTTAAAACCTTCACAATTATTTGTAGTAATATTGGCTTTATTAAATAAAACAGATTTAAAAAATTTCATAAGTATTCCCTCCTTGTTTATTTTATTTAATACAGTTCTTTCTGATAATCATGAACCTAATTTAGACTCAAAGGTTCTACAAGCCAGATTAGAAGTCCATAAATTTATAAATAAAGAAAATAACTGAGAAAATTTTTTTTGGATACTAATTATCTTAGCTATAATCAGGAGATTTATTACAACTATATTTAAAATTTTCTGATTACCCTTTAAAGTAGCTATGTGTTATTTTGTATTTAAACATCTAGGGTTTGACTTTAACGCTGCCTACAATGTTCTTAACACTTTATCTCTAGGAATAATTGAATGATTTAATTGTAAAATAACTAGTTTTTTTTAATTATTTAACAAAAATGATTAAAATAATAAAATTTGTAGTAATTTCTTCTTCTTGATACTTTTTATATAAAAAAACTAATAAATCTGATTATAGAAACTTTTGTGATAATTTTTATACTTATTTAATAAGTTTAAATATTTGAGATTTATTTTGAGTATTAAAAAATTTTATAACTGATAGAATGTCTGAAAATTTAATGCTAAAAGGACTCTCTTTCCCTTTAGACGTAGACTGGAAGATTCTTAATGACACTAAATATAAAAAATTATTTTTAATTGGATTTGTGTTTACTATAATTGTTAACCGTTCATTTATTTTATTTAAAAAGTTATTTTTATGACCTTTTAAATTAGGAATATTTTCTTTTGTTTATTCTGTTGTAGGTATTGATGTTTCTTGGTTCTTAAATATTTGAAATTTTTTTTCAGTAAATATCCCCCATTGAGTTTATGTTCAATATATTAATTTATTTAATAATTGATTAACCTGGTGATATAATACTGTAAACATAAAAAGTATTACAAGTATCCCGTTAATCGAGGCTAAAAAAAAAATCTTGGAAAATAAACCTAAAGATATTGTAGTTGTCCAACCTGAAAATAACAATAAGATTTGGTATCTTGTAGGTATTGTTACATTTGTTGTAGGCTTTGGTTTTATTTTATGATATTTTGACGTATTTAGCTCAAGTAACCCTGGACCAAAACCTAAACCAGGTCCAAGTGGATACGCTGGAAATGTTGGATTTAGTCTAAGAGAATCGGCTCTAAATTATAGTACTTTCTCATCAGGAGATAGTCAAGAATTAATTCAAGTTGTTGATAGTCAAACAAGACCTAATGTATTTGATCCTATTGAAGATATTAATAATGCTTGAAGTCAAAGATTTCCTGGTCCATCAAATGTAGGAGCATCTACCTCTTCAGCTTCTAGCCCTTGAGATAGCAATGGACCTCCTAGTCCTACAGGGTCAAATGATTCTGGAGGCACAGTTACTCTTTTTAATTTTAAACGAGGTTTTTTATTAGAAAAACCTAAAGATTAAGTAAAATATAATTTAACGTAAAACCTTTCCTCCAAAGAATTTATGTTAATTTTTTATTTACTAGATTCCTCATAAACCATAAATACTACTTACTTTAATCCAACTCCCCCCTTTTTAAAATTATCTTTAAATTTAATACTTTCTATTGAGAAAGAGAGAATTTATATCTAATAATATAATTAATACAGTTTAATATTAAAGGAAATACAATAAATTATTTATTATTTTATTACTTGGTCTCCTTCCTCGAATATTTAGTAGATGTTTAAATTATTTTATTTTTATTATTCTTAATATTTAATAGAGTATATTATATTTTGTATTTATTTATTTATTATTTCTTATATATTATTTCCTTAATAATACTATATAGTTATTAATATTAAATATTATAGTTATTTTTCTTTCATAGGGAATCTTTTATAAATATAATAAATATTTTATAACTTTAATAATGAATAATTATTATATTTTATTTATACAGTGTGTTATTAGGTCATTATCTATCTTTATATTTATTTTAATTTTATTATTTCCCTTAATATTACATTATTATTTATTTCTTTTATTTATATTATTATTATTATTTGTCTATAGATATTATTATATTTCTCTATAGACAGCCTCTTCGCGTTAATATTTAGTAGAACTTTTTTTTTAAGTATATTTTATTTATTTTATTTTATTTTATTTATATTTATTACTATTTATATGTAAAAGAATTAATATTAACAAGATACAATTATTAAATTTTTTTTTACAATAATACAATAATAAAATAAGAGTTTAAATATTTAATATTTAACATTTAATATTGAAATTAGGAAAAAAAGGGTTGATCTTGATTAAAAGTTTTACTATGATATTTTTTGCAGAATTAGTTTGAGTTATTTTTTTTTCTTGCTTAGGAATTAGTCTTATAAAAAAGAATAGGCATAAGTGAATTTAGTATTATAAACGATTAAGAATATAAAACTAAGAACGCAACCATTAAACTGAAAAGACCAGTAGCTTCGGCTAGAGCGAACCCTAAAATAGCGTAACCAAACAATTGACCAGCTTTTTCAGGATTTCTAGAAGTTGAAGCAATAAGAGATGCGAAAATTACACCAATTCCCAGTCCCGCTCCTATTAATCCAGAGCAAGCTAATCCGGCACCAATAAATTTTGCAGCAGCTAACATAAAATTTTTAAATTTATTTAGTTATAAGATAATGTCTAACATATAAATTTTTCTTCCCAATGAACAAGAACAAAATATTTAAATTTTTTTTTAAATTACTATATAAAAGAATTAATATTAACAAGATACAATTATGATTTTTTTTTACAATAACAAAATAAGAGTTTAAACTAAAATTTTCCACTTGCTGGAAGACCATTTTTTTTTATTTAAATAAAGTTAGATATTTGTAAGACAAATTTTGTAAAAATACTGAATTTAGTCTAAATTTTAATAGGTAAAAATAGAACAAATTTTATTTCATTGTTATAGCCAAGATAATAAATTTTTTATTCTTATCAGCCAAATTAAATTTAAATTTTATTATGAGAACAAGCCTAATATCTTGATTTTTTTTTTAATTAAGAATTAATAATGATTAAGGAATAATGAATTATTAAGAATTAAGAATTAAGAATTAATCAATAATAAGACTAAGACTAAGACTAATAATACTATTAAATTTATTACGCTATCTTTAAAATACATTGAAAACATATTTGTTATAGTTATTATTGCTCTAATTTGGTTATAAACTAAATAAATAAAAATATATACATTTTTTGTTGGTATAACCAAATTTTAATTTTATATAGTATTACAACTTATAGTGATTAATTAATAAATTTAAATTTAATTAAAATTTTAATAAAATTATATTATTAAAAAAATTTTAAATTTTATAAAAACAATTAAATAACCTTAACATGTTAGATTTTTTTTTTAATGAATAATGAATAATGAATATTTAATAAATAATAATGAATATTTAATAAATAATAATGAATATTTAATAAATAATAATTAAGATTTAATAAAAAAATTTTCCTTATTTCTTATTGCTATAAGATGGATAACGCACACCAATTTCTTTATTTTTATCTTTTAATTTTTCCAAATAAAACTATTTTTATATTACCTTGAACCTTAACTTGATTTAATACTTTAAATCCCAGTTTTAAATATCTTAACTATTGGAATAAATGTTTAAATTGAAATGAATGTTTAAATTAAAAAAGTAAAATGAATTCATTTTTTTTCTCTTTAATTTGACTTTTTTTTTATACAATAATCGGAGCAGAAAACTAAAAAAAAAATAATGGAACAAGAAAAGTAACGTAATCAGAATTAAATTTTAAATCATTTTAATTCATTTTTTCTTCTTCTCCTAATCCTAAAGAACAAGGACGATTGCTGTAATAAAAGAAAAAAATAATTACTTTAATATAATTTAATAAATTAAAAAACCCACTTACTTTTATAAATTAGAGGTAAAATAAATAACAACAGTGACAATGTTTAGGAATTTGAGTTTAATACCACTGTGGAACGCACAATATCAAAACCTTTAGTGCTATAATGCTATAGTGCTATAGTGCTATAGTGCTATAGTGCTATAGTGTCAAGTAAAGAATGAATAGACTGGAGGAATCTAGAAAGAAAGGAAAATAAGTTAAAAATTTAGGAGGTATTTAAAGAAAAAAAAATATTGTCAGTTTTTAATGAACAAAAATACTTTTATATAATTAAAACAAAATGTTTTGTTTCATTTAAAGAATTTGAATTTTTTTTTATATTAAGGATATAAAAATATAAGGAGTAGAGTAATCGAAACTCTGTATGTAAAGTGTAAATTTACCGCTAAACCACTCAGCTAACTCCCTTTTGTTTATTTTTTTTTTAATCTTTTTGTTTTGTCTTGCCTTTCTATATAACTATATAACTATAGAACTATATAACTATATAACTATATAACTATATAACTATATAACTATAGAACTATAGAACTATAGAACTATATAACTATATAACTATAGAACTATAGAAAGGAAATAATATATTTGTTTTATTTTTTTTTTATTTTAACTAGTTTCATTTTTATCTCCTATTTTTCTCTGCTAATTTAATTTTTAATTTTTAATTTTGAATTTTTAATTTTTAAATTTGAATTTTTAATTTTTAAATTTTAAATTTGAATTTTTAATTTTACCTCCTAATTACTAATTAGTAATTCCAAATTTTTATACTAATAAATTTTATTTTCTATTATAAATTATAAAAATTATTATTAAAACAAACAAATAAACAAAATGAATTAAAGGTATAAACAAATTAGAATTAAAATAAGTAAATTTAAATTAAATTTGAAAACAAAATAAAAACTTGCTTTTTTTTAATTAACAAAAATAAAGAGTAAATTTTAAAAAGAAATTTTATATGATAATAAATATAATATATGATATATGAGAAAGGGTATTTTTGTATTTTTATTTTGTTTTTTGCATTATAAAATAAAAAAAAATAAAGTATAAAGGACTTGAACCTTTAATCATTAATACAAAATAAAAATTTATTTTATATGCTTACCTATTAAGCTAATACTTTTTTATGAAACTAATTCCTTTTTTAATTAAACTAATACTTTTTATTATACTAATACTTTTATTAATTATTAATTATTATTTATTATTTATTAAATATTAATTATTCATTATTAATTATTAATGAATATTGTCTTTTCTTTCCACCCTATAAAGGACAGGCAAGACAAGAACAAAAATTTTGATTAAACTTTTTATTTTAAAAACTTAAAACTTTTTTTTTTTTATAAAAAAAACGACCTGAGTAAATTATGATTTTTTTTTAAGAATATTATGATTTTTTTAAGAATATTATGTTTTTTTTTATTTTTCGCTTATATTTTTATATATGTTTATATTTGCTTATTTTTTTTTAATTTGTATTTTTTTTTTATTTTTATTTTTATTTTTAGTTTTATTTATATTAGATAATAATCGGATATTAGGTTATCTAATACTCCGCTATTTAATGAAAAAATAATCATTAAATTAAAACAATATTTAAATTTTTATTTAATTTATTTTTTTTTTAATAATATTTAAAAATTTTTAAGAATTTTGTAAGATTATACTCTTCTTTTATATTTGAAGATAATTTAAAATTTAAAACTACAAATTCAAATTATTAATTATTAAATAGGAAATAAAATAAAATTTACCTTTATCTATACTTTTTTTTATGAGAATAGAATTTTCTTTCCATCTTGATCTTAATCCTGGCCTTTCTATAAACCTATAGGGAAACAGGAAAGGAAAGAGGTATACCCAATAGGATTCAGATCCAGACAGAATTATTAATCAAGAACAAAAAAAATAAACATTTGGTTTATTCAAGCCAGCCATAGTACAAGAAAAATTTCAATTTTAAAAATAAAAAAATAAAAAATTAAAAAAATTTGATCCTCTGTTAAAATTTAAAATAAAAAAGAAAATACAAAATTTTAAATACTTATAAACTACTAAAGATAAATAAAATGACATCTAAATTTTTATTTTATAAATTATTATTAAATATAACATAAATTCAATATTATTAAATAGAGATTACCTGACAAATAATCTATATTATTTAAATTAAAAAATATTTTTTTTTAAAATTGAAATTATTATTTAACAAATTTTATTCCTGTTCTGTCCTTTATAGGAGAATAAGAGCATGATAAATAAATTAATATTTTATAATAATATAATTAAAACTATTTATTTAATAGTTTTTTCTTCTTAAAGTCTTAAAGTCTTAAAGTCTTAAAGTCTTAAAGTCTGAAAGTCTGAAAGTCTTAAAGTCTGAAAGTCTTACAGAAGACAGTAAGATTTAAATTAAGTATAAAGGTTAAAGGTGAGAGGATATAGTAATAAAAAATTTAAAGTCAATTAGTAGTGCTAAGCATATACAAGCACCCTATGAATTAGAAATATTCTTTTTCTTGACTAGAAATCAAATTATATCCTTTAATTTTTTGGTTTAGAAATTGCTATCATTGGATATAAAAATAAAAATAAAAAATATTTTTAACTAAGATTTCTATAATAGTATCTAGGGGATGGTTTCAAGCTTTATATTCAATCAGCTTTTTTCCAATATGTTTGTGGCTACCCAACAATGCCAGATAAAGATTAAAGATAAATAAACCTATTTCCAACAATTGGTACACCATAGAAACACATCCTATTGATCCTTTCGTACTAGAAGGTCTACCCCTTTTTACTATTGCTACCTTCGGAAGATAGGGACCATACTGACTCACGTCGTATTAAACCCAACTCACGTAACCTTTTAATCGGCGAACAGCCGAACCCTTCCAAGCTTCTTCCCCTGGAGGAAAGGTTGCAATTTAATAAATAAATAATATTTTTCTAGTCGACATTCTAGAAGAAAAGAATTTATTAAACTTTAAATATTATAGTATTTATTTTAGACTATATCTTTATTTTTTTTTTATTAAAAAATTTTGATCGTGTAGTCGTTGAGGCTAAATATTTTCATAGCCTGCTTATAAATGTTAATTATTTTCTAAGCATAAAGATCAAATTTAAGTTTAATGTAAAACTACTTTTTATTTTTTTTTTATTTTTAACTTTGTCGAATAATAATTACTTTATATTTTTTAAGTAGTAATTTATTATGTTTTGCTGCATATCTAATATTTTTTTCATTCGTTTCTAGAATTTCTGCAGCTGAAGAGATAGATTCATAGCTTGTAGTAATATTTGTTTCTACATTTAATAGCTCGACAGGTAGTCTTTTTTTAGCATTATGTAATTTTAAAAAAGGTCTCATTTTATTTTCTAATGTTTCCTCACTATGCTTATAACCTTTTGAAGATCCTGCTTTTTTTAAAATATTTTACGTAGGATTTAGTAAATCTAAAAATATTGCTCTCTTTTTAATACAGAGTCAAGTTTACAGTATTCTAAAATTTCTATTTTAAAATGTGCATAACCGTATTTATTTTTTTTTTTTTTTTTTTGAGTAGTAAAGCCCTGTTAATAATAGTATTAGACCTTACCGGTTTAGAAATATGATAAATTGTAAAATAGCTTTTAAATCTTCGACCAAGGTTAACACTACTTCCGACATAAATATCTGAAGTGATAAGATTAGTAATAAGGTACACACCACTTTTTTTATTGTTTTCCTTTATTATTATATTTTTATTTGTATCTAAGTCAATATAACACTGCTCTATATTTTTTATTAAATGTTTTATTTCGTTTCTTTTCATTTTTTTTTATATTTGTAATTTCCTTCATGCGGATTTAAATTAAAATTTTAAAAAACAATTTTATGTGTATCCTTTAAGGAAAGGTTTGTTTCAAATTATTAGCAGCAAGATCCAATTTAAGAATTAGTAATAAAAAAAATTTGTTATTTAACTACAGATCTACTAATAAAAAAAATAAAATTATTAATTTAATCCTTGAGTAGTTTTTATATTTTTTATTATTATTATTTTATTATTTATTTAACCTAAAATTAGAACAATATATTTTAGCTTATTAAACAAAAAGTCGGAATAAAAAAAAATTAACTACTTCCATAACTTATAATCTATTTATATTGACGAAGAAATAAGATTATTTATTATAGCATACCTCTTAACTACTTATAATTAATTTAAAAAAAATTATGTAGTATAAAATTTTACATTATATTTTACTTAACCCAACCTTGAGTCGACATCGAGGTGCCAAACAGTCTCGACAATATGAACTCTCGAAGACTATCAGCCTGTTCAGTTATGTTTAGAAAATGTTATTTTTTTTTATTTTCATCCATCTTTTTCAAAATGGTTCAGACTATGTCATCAATTTTAAAGTAATTTAAAATATTTTTATTTTAATAATTTTTATTTTTAAGTTAAACTAAAAGGGTTGATCTGGATTAAAAGTTTTACTATTATATTTTTTTTTAATTTACTTTAAAACTGTAGGGCTCTCAAAACTAAACAAAGAAATTTTAAATTATTATCTTAACTTTGTTTAACTTTTTTAGTCGTTGAACTTTTTTTTATTTTCTTCAATTAATTTATAGAATTTTTTTTAGAAGAAAACGAAAACTTAGCTGCAAATTAACTTTATTTTTTTTTTTATTTTTTAAAAGTTTTTTATGCAATTCACCCTATTTTTATTCTAAAATTTTTTTAGAAGGGACAACAAAGCTTATCCCTAGCGTAACTTTTATCTATTGATCGATGTCTATTCCATAATATACCACCTGGTCACTATGCCCTACGGTAAGTATCTGATTGACTTATAGGTCTTTCAGTTAGACAAACTTATGCCATTACACATATATAAACTTTTCAGAGTTTCTTGTTCTCCGAACAAGGTAAGGCTTGTCTTTTTTAAATTTTAAATTTTTTGGATATACTTTGTTACTTTTTTAAAGACGTCCGCCCCAGACAAACTGTCAATTAGTTAGTGTTCCAAATTAACTCAATAAAAGAATATTAAAATTTTTATTATACACTTTACCCGTTCCATATTTAAATTACAATTATTATTCAAATAATACATTTTTAAAAAAATTATTTAAATTATAAAGTTTAGATAAAATTTTGCTTTTACTCTATTATAATATTAAGGAAAAAAATATTTTTTTTGTCTTAATTTAATTATTATTATAATAGTATTAGTTTAGTGTAAAATTTAAGAAAAATAAATTTAAATTGTTTTATTAAGCTAAAAAGCAAGGTTAGCTTTAATGATTACTTCCTAAGGTGTTTCACTTTTGTCTATCGACTATGACCTTTTACTCTAAATAGGTTGTAAGTCAAAAAAACAGTAACTAAATACAGTAAAGCTGCTAGGGTCTTCCCGTCTACCCGAAGGTACGAGGTATCTGCACCTCGACTCCAATTTCGCTGAGAAACTCGTAGAGACAGTAAAGCCATCATTACACTATTCATGCAGGACCACATTTAATGGCCAAGGAATTTCGCTACCTTAGGACCCTCATGGTTAAGGCCGCTGTTTAGCAGACTTTCGATTAATAACTTTCATTACCTTCTCTTATGTTGCAGCCACAGAGCAAATTTCATCCAGTATACAGTGATATTAGTCTTTGCACTGGATTGTGTTTTTCATGGTGATCAAATTTATCATAAAAAATTAAATTTTAAATAAAAGAAATATTTGTGATTGTTGGTTCTGGGATTATATTTATTTTTTTTAATATTAATTTCTGTTAGAAAGGATTTTGATTTGATAACTGCTTTCACAGTCCATTAGAGTACACCTTAAATTATTTTCATAATCAACTACCGTCTACTCGTTGCTCTTTTACAATTTTTTTTTTATAATTTTAATTTAAAAATAAATAAAATAAATAAAATTATACAAAATAAAACTGACTTAGATCCGCGATAATCCATTGCCCTTTCGGTTATCTTATGGGCTGTTACCTTACCTGAGTGATTAGTTCAGCCACATACAGCCTTTCGACTATAGCTTGGTGCCATAAGCTTTAGGATGTCCCCGGAGTTTGATAGTTTATCCCATTCAAATATCTTCCTAAGATAAAAGACAGGAAACAGTTGTGGCTTCCGATTTTGTGCCCCTATTTCTACTTATCATATTAATATACCTTAAATTAATATTTAATCTAATTTATACTATATAAATCTATAAAAATCGGTCCCTCTTGTCGTCAAACTTATGAGGTTATTTTGCCTAGTTCCTTTACGAGTTTTATCTCTTCGCCTTAGTATTCTCAACCTACGAACCAGTGTCGGTTTATGGTACGGTAGAATTTATCAAAAACTTTCAATAGGTTTCCTTTTCTAAAATTTATTAGAGAAAGTAGAAAGTTAAATAATATAAAGATTTTTTGTAGAATATTAAATAAAATTTACTTTTTATGCTTCTTAAAAGAATCTATTAAATTTAAAAATATAATAAATTATTTTGTTAGACAAGAAAGATAAAATATTACTTTTCAGTTTATAAATTTTTTTTTAATTCATTCTTAATCTTCATATATTAATCTATTTTTTTTGGATAATAATACAAAAAGTATTTTTTCTAAAGAATTAGAAATAACCAAATAGATTTTTTTTGATTTAGTCTGATTCTTTTCTAGATTTTAAATAAAAAAAAATAAAGTTAATTTTAAATTTGAATTAAAACTTAATAAAATTAATTTTTCCTTCTATTTAAAGGAATATACTTTAATCAGACTTTATACTCATCAGTTATAACATTTGCTGCTTATTTATATACAAAAATTTCTTTTTCTTTATTAAATAAAAAAAAATAAAAGCATAAAAAATATAACCTTAGAGACCGCTTTAATTTATTCTTTTGTTAAAAATTAGAATAAAAACCTTTCGTATTCGGCGAGAAGGATTATACCTTCTTTACGCTACTTATGCCAGCATGCTCTCTTCAATAACAAACTTAAAAAAAAAATTAAAAACTGTTTTTTATTTATGTATACTGAATGTTTTACTACCCAACTATATTTAAATAAAAATATATTTAAACATAGCGACACGATATCGGTTGATTATTTAGACCCGTTAAATTTTCGGTGCACCAAACTAAATATTGGACTTTCGCGTTGTTACACGTTCACTACAAGGCTGCCACTACCAAGCACACTTAAAAGTTGTATAATATAAAGCACATCCTTAATTTCACTTAATAATCATTTTGGGAACCTTAATACGTGTTCACGACTGTTTTCGTCTCGACTACCCACCTTATCATGAGTAGTCTGCATGTTTATCATCAATTATTATAATTCCGAGATTAGCTACCAATGATAGGAATTTCACCTCCCCCATTTAAAAAGAATTAATTAAATTTAATTTAATTAAATCATATGTATGGCATCAGCTCGCTGTACCTGTAATAATCTAAAATAAACTTAATACTAAAATATCTTTCGTAAAATATCAGCTATCTCAAAGTCAGATTTATCTTTCACCTACTTACCACATCTCATCGGAGAATTATGCAACATTCACCCGTTCGATCCATCAATAATCTGGACATGGTAAGATCACTTTGTTTCGGATCTAATAGAAATAACTAATCGCACTACCCAATTAAAAAATAAATTTATTATACTCTTTTTTTATTGTTTATAACATTATTGTTAAATTTTTAATTCTACCTTTTTTTTTAAAGACGCAGACATTTAAATTTGATTTGTTTTTTTAAAAAATAAATTTAAAACAGGTGTACTTGCTTTCGCTAAGGCTATAAACCTTGCTACTCCTATTAACTTGCTGACCCATTATGCAAAAGGTACGTTGTTATTTTATCCTTTTATCAGAATCAAATTTCAACTGCTTATAGAGTTACTATTTCAAAATTTCCTTCACAGTACTTTACACTATCGCTAGATTTATAATACTTAGCCTTAGAGGATGGTTCCCCTTTTTTTTATTTTTCCAGTAATTAAAAACCAGAATCTAAAAAATATTCCGACAAGTTATCTCTCATCGTACTTAATTTAAAAAAAAATAACAGAGTTACAGGACTAATCTTTCTATTTTTATATTATTTAATTATTAAAAAAAAATCTAATAATGAATTAAAAAAAAAGATATACCTTCAATGGATACCAAAAAATAAAACTTATAAAAAAATTATAAATTTAAATTTTTATGTTATTCTTTAACAATAAATTTTTTAAGAAAATATTATATCTCTTTTTATTTTTTTTTAAGGCTTTTCCGATTTCACTCACCGTTACTTTCGGAGTCTCGGTTGATTTCTTTTACCATTCCTTAGTTCAATGATTTGGTTCAGGAAGTTTAAAATATAAATTACCCTTTTGGTTAAATACATACAAAGGTATTTTAAAAGGTTTCCCTTAGGATTGAATTTGTTTTTAAATTTTTTTTTTCTTTAATTCATTTTTTATCTTGAAAATTCAATTTTTTTTAAAAAAAGAAAATTATCTTTTTTTTTCTTTTTAAATTTTGTGATCTTGACAAAAATGAAGAAAATTAGATCTTAAAAAAACATGTCTAAATAATTTAAACTTAAATTAATTACTTAAGTTTAAGTGAAATTTATTTTACTAAAAATAAAAAAGTAAATAAATTTAAACTAAAAAATTCTTTTTGGATAAATCCTCCTTTTTTATAAACCTGCTAGTGTTTATCCGTAATAACTCCTTTAAATTATTTGGTGTTAAATTCCATATCATCACCGTTACTTTTATAAAATTTTTGATGATATTAAATAAAGATAAAAAAAAATTTACAACATTAAAAATTAAATAGCTTTTCAAAAAATAAATATTATGTTGAATTTAGGGTGGGAGTAAATTGGAAAAGTTTACGAAAGGAGATTAATTAAATTAAAAAGACTTAATAAACAATAGTAAGAAATTTTACATAATTTATAATTTATAATTTATAATTTATAATTTATAATTTTTTTTTTAAAAATAAAACACAAAAAACACACTAAAGAGGCTTTTTAAACAAAAATAAATAAATTTATTTAATTCTTTTTATCTTAGTGTAATACTAAGTAATTATGTAAATATAATAATAATCTATTAATTTATTTTAAATCTTCTTAATATTTAATAGAATATAATATATACCTTATCTTTTTAATATTTTAAATCTTCTTAATATTTAATAGAATATAATATATACCATATCTTTGTTGTTTTTTTTTTTATATCTTTCAATTTTCCTTAATATTTTACTATAGTGATAGTATGATTTATGATTATTTAATTTCATAAATATAAATAATAAATAATGATCCTATAGTATATCCCCCCCTATCAATAATAAATATAAAAACAAAGAATGATTTAAATTTACTTTTATATTGTAATGTTAAGTTATTTTTTATTTTATTTATTTATTTTATTTTATTTTACTAAGTAATTTTACTACTTTAAAATTATTTAATTTTTATTTAGAAATGAAATATTTTATTAAACTTTTAAATGAAATTAAGTTTGATACTTTAACTTTAGAATTAAATTACAACCCTTCTAATTATACTAAAAAAAATTATTTAAACTTCAACCTTCAAGCAAGAGGATTTCATACTTCTCCTATAAGCTATGATGAAAATAACCTTGAGAGTAAAATTTTCACTTATGATTCTGAATTAGAAAATTTAACTTATAATCAAAAAATTCAAGCTTGAACTGATAACCCTGAGTTATATAAAAAATTACTAGCTTATGAAAAAGCTAAAAAAGTTAAAGAATTTAAGAAAATGTATAAAGGTGGTTACCTAGGTTATAGCCAGATTCATCACTTTGGTAACATTATGAACTGGGTAGAAATAATTGAATATAGATATTCCTGATAATTTACTTTATGCAGATTAAAATTAAAGTTACAAGAGTATTTGAATGAAATACCGGAAAATATAATTTATTCTATTTTACCTATTTTAAGATGGCAAATTGGTAAAACCGGAGAATATAAATCAACCACTGTTGCTCAATCTATCAAGGTAACTAGAGGAACTTCTCAAGAACTGTTAGCCGAAAGTATAACTATAAGTATCCAAGAGGCTATATAAAAATACGATCTTGAAAGTAAAGATATAGAATTATTTATGCTAAGTAGACCTTGATTAAGTGACGACGATTTCGATATTGAAAGTTCAGGCTTAACTAAAGTTTTTGATGCTCAAATAGAAAGAGAAATCTTTTCAGGATCACAGTATTCACAGTATTCACAGTATTCACAGTATTCACAGTATTCACAGTATTCACAGTATTCACAGTATTCACAGTATTCACAGTATTCACAGTATTCACAGTATTCACAGTATTCACAGTATTCACAGTATTCACAGTATATCGTAAATAGTTCTTATTGACCGGAAATTGATAACAAAGCTAATAAATTAAAAAATTATACCTATAAAAATATTATTATGGATAATTATGGAGAACCACTTAAGGATAAAAAAAATAATTTAATAGGTTATAAAATTAACGATACTCAAAATGCCGCAGTATCTACTTATTATAATGAAAATAATAATTTATGTAACAAAGTAGAAATAAAAGAATTTGATAAAGAATCTGTAACTTTTAAAGGAGAAGCTTTAATCTCTTGGGTTGACGTAAGGACAGATACCGGTTTTTTTAGGGAAATTTATAATAAAAAATATTTTTACGATAATAACAATAATTTATTTAATGTTGAAATACCTTATACTTATTCCTCATTCCCTTTACTTAAAAAAGATGTTAAATTAAACAGTAATGTCGGAACCTTAGATTTAGAGACATATGGATCTAACCTAGGCTTAGGACACCACCAAGTTTATGCCGGAGGATGGGCTATAGAAGGTAAAACTAAATTATTTTATATTAAACAGAATGAGACTAGTGACCAATTTGTAAATAGATTATTCCTTAGTATTTTTATGACCGAAGGTTTAAATGATTTTACTTTTTATGTTCATAATCTTGGTAGATTTGATTCAATTTTTATAATAAAATCTTTAGTCTTAAACAATAAAATTTCTATCGTTCCTATATGAAAAGCTAATGCTATTGTTTCTTTAACTTTAAAATATTTAAATGTAAAATTTACTTTACTAGATTCAGCTCAGCTTATATCTGGTAGCTTGGATAATATTTTAAATTCTTTTGAATGTAAAATTAAAAAAGGGTATTTTCCTTATAGTTTTGTTAATAAAGGTAATTTATATTATGTTGGGAATAAGCCTTCTAAAGAGTTTTACAAAAATTTAAAAGAATTAGATTATAATTTAATCCCAATAGATAATTGAAGTTTAAAAACAGAAGCAACAAAATATTTCAAATCTGATGTTGAAGGTTTGCTTGAAGTTATTTCTAGTTTTAATAAAAAAATTTATAAGAAATATAATTTAAATATAACTAAATTTAAGACTCTTCCAGGATTAGCATTAGGAGTATACAGATCTTCTTATTTACCTGAAAATTTAAGTAAAAAAATAAAAGTTATTAAAGGTGAATTAGAAAGAGAAATTAGAAGTTCTTATTTTGGTGGAAATGTCGATGTATTTATCAATAAAATTGATAAGGGATACTATTATGACGTAAACTCCCAATACCCTGCAGCCATGTTGCAAGATATGCCTTTAGGTGATCCTATATTATCTTTAGAAAAAAACTTGGATAATATATTCGGATTTGTCTATGGAGAAATATATTGCCCCGATGAAAATATTTTAAGAGTTCCATTCATACAATTCAAAGATCTTATTAAGAATATCACTTCATGTCCTCGAGGTAAATTTAAAAGATTGATTTTTTCTGAGGAAATAAAATATGCTTTAAAGTATGGCTACAAAATTAATGTTGATTATTGTTACCTATTTGAAAGAGGTAAAGGGTTATTTACCGACTATGTTATTGATCACTACAGTTTCAAAAAAAATTCTAAAGATGCTATCCAAAGATCAATTGCTAAGTTATTTTTAAATTCTTTATACGGAAGACTCGGTATGAAAAATATTGAAAACTCTATGAAGATCGTAGATAAGAAGGAAGCTGAATTTTTAGATAAAAATTCTAATGTATCTATGATCTCCGAACTAACCGATAACAAATTTTTAGTCCGATTTAATGGACAAATTAATGATAACATTAGGAAATTATATAGATCTGGTCCTTTAAAGTCTTTTTATGAAAACTTAGAAATTAAAAATAAAAAAGAATTAAAAGAATTAGGATTAAATAAGAAACAAAATGTTCCTTCTGCTGTTCAAATAGCTGCGGCTATTTCTTCATATGCAAGAATGATTATAAATGAGTATAAAAACATTCCTGGTAATCCTTGCATAATGAGTGATACCGATTCGGTTGTATTAACCTCCCCACTCCCCGATTCTTTTGTAGGCGTGGAACTGGGTCAAATGAAATTAGAACATCAGATAGTGGAAGGTATATTTATAAAAAAAAAATTATACTATCTTAAAAATTCTAATAACCAAGAAATTATAAAATCAAGTGGAGTGGATTCCTCTCATCTTAATTATGAATTATTTGTTAAATTATCAAATGGTGAAACAATTCAGATTGAAAGAACAAATTTTAATGTTGACTGAAAAGATTTAAATATTACAGTTGAAAATTCTAATATAATAGTTCAAGGTTTAACAGGAAAAATAAAAACCATTTATAATACTCCAGACGTGAACTTTAAAGCCGTATCTTTATATGCTCAAAAACAAAATTATAGTCTAATAATTCTTCCTAAATTTAAACATAATAAAATAATAATTTACACTAAAATAAAAAATTTAATAACTTTATATATCCCCTTTTCAAAAAGAAATACTAAATTAATAATTCATCCTTTGTTTCCTATAATAGATACTAACATAGATTATTTTGAACTGTATATTCCACAGGAAAAAAAATTAACGTATTGAGAAATATTTGCTGATTTTATTTTATAAATTAAAATTAAAATAAAAAAAAAATAAATAAAAAATAAAACAAATACTACATAATTAAATTTAATTATAAGTAGTTTAGAGGTATAGCCTAACGTTAAAAATTAGGCTAATAGTTTATAAAAACTATTCAAGGATTAAATTATTTTTTTTAATCTAAATTTAGATTACTAAATAAAAAGGACATCTTTTTATATTGGAATAAATGTTATTATCTATAGACATAAAAAAAAGTTTTATTCCCAAGAAAATTTAATTTAATTCCGCATTATTTAAAACACGCAAATTGTTTGCATAAAAAAAAAAATTAGTTTATACATAAAATGATAAAGTTTATAACACTTAGAATTTTTAGATGAAAGCTTAGAAATACTCTGCCTAAAATAAATACTGGTTTATATAAGAAATTATTTAATTTAACTTATAAATTTTTTATTTTTTTAAAACCTTCTCAAATCTGAATTATAATATTAGCTCTACTTAATAAAACTGAGTTTAAAAATGTTATAACTGTTCCCTCTATCTTTATTTTATTTAGTACTTTATTTTCGGATATTAATGGCCCTGAAATAAACCAACAAATACTTAATGAAAGATTAGAAATAAATAAATTTACTGATTCAGATAATAAATGAGAAAACTTCTTTTGAGTATTAATAATATTAGCTATTCTTAAAAGATTTATAACTAAATTATTTAAAGTATTATGAATACCTTTTAAGATAGCCTTTATTTTTTATATTTTAAAATATTTCGGGTTTGATTTTTCTTACATATTTAATATTTTAAATAACTTAAGCCTAGGTATAATTGAATGATTTTATGATAAAATTACTGATTTTTTTAATCTAATATTTAATAACAATAATGATAATAAGAGCAATTAAACAAATATTTTATAGTATGGCCTGACAGTATTTTTTTTACAAGATAGAAAGAGTTAATTTTATATATTTAATTAATAACTTTCCAACTTATTATCAAACTCTATCAATGAGAAATTCTTTAAGATTTTTTAGAGATTTAGTTTATGATAGAGCCACAGATAATACTTTCTTTAGAAATTTAAATCCTGGAAATTTAATTAATACTAGAACTCTAACAGATACTAACACTAAGAAAATGTTTTGATTAGGCTTTACATTTACATTATTAACCTTAAAATGGTATATTTTATTAAAAAAAGTAATTTTATGACCCTTTAAGTTAGGAATTGTTTCTTTTTTTGGTTCTTTAATAGGGTTTGACACGGTTTGATTTTTAAGCTTATTCGATTTGTTTAAATTTAATGTTCCTCATTGAGTTTTCGTACAGTATCTAACACTTTACAGTAACTGATTAAATTGGTGATCTAACTCAGTTAATATAAAAAATTTAAAAAGTATTGAGTTACCTAAAAATTCTATCAAAGAAATAAAATTAAATGAATCCGAATTCTCTGACTTAACAGAATCAGGTGATAAATTAATTTATAATAAAAAAAAAATATTTATTATTATAGGTATTACTCTTATAGTTGGTATTGGTATTTGGTACTATTACTATAGTGATTTAGGTGGGTCAGGTACAAACCCTGGGCCTGCAGGGAATGTTAATTTAGGTTTAAGAGAATCAGCTTTAAATTATAGTAGCTTCACTGCTGTTCAAGGAGGAAATAATGCTGAGTCAATTCAAATTATGGATAATCAAACAAGACCTAATGTATATGATCCTGTTGAAGAAGTAAGTAATGCTTGAAGGTTTAGAGATTCAGTAACTTCAAACGTAGGAGCATCTACTTCTGCTTCAATAGAAGAACTTCCCTCCTTTGCTACTTCTTCAGGTAATAGAGGATCTTCAAGCCCTACGGGTTCAACCGATTCATCTGATACTGTAACTCTATTTAATTTTAGAAGAGGTTTTTTATTAGAAAACCCCAAGGATTAATATTATATTTTTATTGTAAATTATAAACCTAATGTAAATAATCCGACCAAAGATTCCTTTTACTATTAGGATTTATTTATTATTCCACTTTTTTTTATTCACCTCTAGTTTAAATTTAAACTAGCGCGATTTATTTTTATTACTTTTAATCAAGATCAACCCATTTCCCTTAATCTATTTTTTTTTATAGATTCTTAAAAGTTGTACGTTAATGACAAAATTAGTTGTCCTTTTTTAATTGAAACTAATTATTTAGTTCCTAGTTTATTTTTTTTAATAGAAAGTTAAAGTTTTTTTTTTAATTATTTAATATTATTTAAAATTGGTTTTTTTTTTAATTTAAACTCCTTACATATTTAAGTAGACTTTGTTTTTATATTAATGATGTACTAAATACCTAATCATTTAATAGAGAGGCCTTTAAAATAACACCCTAATTTGATAATTTAAATATTAAATATTTTATTTATAGTAGAAAATTATAGTGTTAAATTTGTTATATTTAATTTTATTTATTTATTTATTTATTTATTTATTTTCAGATAATCTATTACAAACATATTATTTATTTTAATATTAATTTATTTACTATTTAAATTCGTTTCCTGGAGAAACTTTTATAAAATCAAAATATATCAGATATTTGTGTTGTTTTATTTATTTTTCTTAATATTACATTATATATTATTTTTAAATTATTTTCTAATATTTACTTTATTTATCTCTCCTTCCGTTAATATTTAGTAGAATAGTTATAATTTATATAATAAATATTTTATTTATTTATTTTTATTAATTTAATTTAATTATAGTTTATAGCCTGTTATTTATTTTATTTTTTATTTTATTTTTAAATTATTTAAAATATTTTCTATTTCTAATATATACCCCAATGGGTTTATTTTCAATATATTTTACTGTACAATAACTGACTAAGTTGATGATCTAATACGGTAAATATAAAAAGTTTAAGTCCTGTCTCATTTCCTAAAAATCCAATTAAAAAAATTATTGACACCGAAACAAATGCTGATGTAGGTGATTCTAAACCAATAAATAATAAAAAATTATTTGTTATTATAGGTGTAGTAGCTATAATAGGTATTGGAGTAGGTATTTGGTACTTTTATTTTAATTCAAGTAATCCTGGGCCAGGCGGTTCAGCAAAAAGTGCTGAATTTGGTTTAAGAGAATCAGCATTAAACTATAGTAACTTCTCAACTGGGAACGGTACAGAATTAATTCAAATTGTTGATAGTCAAACAAGACCTAATGTATTTGATCCTATTGAAGATATTAATAATGCTTGAAGTCAAAGATTTCCAAGTCCTTCAAACGTAGCTGAATCTTCTTCTTCAATAGTAGAAATACCGTCTTCATCTGGGTCTAATCCTTGGGGTAATCCTTCAAGTCCAACAGGTTCCGACGGTTCCTCAGATACAATTACTAATTTAAATTTTAATCGAGGCTTTTTAAAAGGCAAAGACCTTAACAAATAATTTTTTATTTTATTTTTATTTTTAAGAATAACCCCATTTAATTTAAATATAATTATTTTAATTATATTTCGTAAAAGTTGTAAGTTAATGATCATCTTTTGGATCTTAATTTTTTTTTATTGTAACTAATTTTTTAGTTCTTTGTTTAATTATTTATTTTTATTTTTATCCCTATAATACCTTATAAAATGTTTATTTTTTTTTATTTAAAGATTTATTCCTTACATATAATTTATTATTAGGAATATTAGTTAAGTATTTAATATTTATTTAATAATCAGTAATAATACATTATAAATTATTTATTAATATTTAATTAAAATATATCAATAAAACTATTACAAATAAAATATTTAAAATAATGAATCCAAAAATAAATTAATTATTTATATCTATTTACCCCCATTATTATTTTAGGTATACTAATAATTTATAAATAAAATAAAATATAAAAATAAATTCTTCTGTTATAAAATAAAATAAAATTAGTGTTATTTTAATTTATCTTAAAAACTGACCCTTTTTCCGATCCTTTATTTCCCGTTATATCATAGAGAAAGAGATAAATTAAAATATTTAAGTTAAATTATAAGGGATAAATATTCCTTTTTGTTCTATTTACTGAAGCTGTCATAGTTCTTTACATTATGCGAGTAAAATTTATTTAATTCTTTTTATAAAGTATTGTTAAGTAATTATGTTTTATTTTATTTTTTTCTAGCAATAATACATTATATTTATATTTATTATTTTATTTTATTTTATACATTCTTCCATCTATCTATTGCAATATAATTAATATTTAATTTATATTTCATTAAAATAGTAATAGGTAGTATAATATTCTGATATTATTATTATAATAATATATTTATCTGTTATAAATATAACAAAATTTTATTATTTTTTTTTAAGAATATAATTATTTATTTTTAATTTTCTTTTTTTAATCTAATCTTAAGTATTTATTTTTGGATTCATTATTTTATTTTTTTTTATATAATTCCATCTATCTATTGCAATATAATTAATATTTAATTTATAGTTAATATTTATAGTGATAGGTAGTATACCTCCTAATCTTATAAAGAGTATAAAAATGATTTCTCCTTTTATAATATATACTTAATTTACTCTTTTATCTTCATCTCATAGTGTAATATTAAGTTATTTTATATAATATTAAATAAATATATTTTATTTTTATTTATTTCTTAATAATCAATAGAGATAATATTATTATTTATTTATTTTATTTTTTATATTATTTTTATTTAATTTATAATTATTTTTTTATTTTATAATTTTATTTAATTTATAATTTTATTTTGTTTTTCTTATTTTCCTTAAGATATCATTTAGTTTTGTAATTATATATTTTATTACATTTATAATTAACTCTGGTAATATTTAATTGTGGTTTTTTTTATTTATTATCCCTTTTCTAGATAAACCTTTTATAAAATAAAAATAATTTATAAAATTAGGGTTATTTTAATATTTTTTTTATATTTCATTTGATTCTGTATAGTATTCTAATAATTAACTAATTAGTTAATATAATAATAAAAAATAATCAGATTTAAAATTTCTTATCCTTTGGAAAAGAAGATAGTAAAATTTTTCTCTCTCGGATTCGAACCGAAATTAACACTTTAGAAGAATGTAGTTCTAACCATTAAACTAAGAGAAAATTTGTTTTTTTTAATATTTTAATGAATTATTTATTTAATACTTTCTTTTAAAAAAAGAAACATTTTAATCAATATCTATACCTCATTTATTTTTTTCGTTAATACAACAAATTAAAAATACCAGGATATAAAAAATCTAGGTTGGTAAAACAAAATAAAATAAAAAGGATATTAATTCTAATTAAGAATGAATAATTTAAATATATTATTGGGTTTTATTTTAATACCATAATCCCGGGGGTATCATAAGAGATTGTGTTTTTTCCCACTCTGACTATTAATCAAGATCAACCCATTTTTCCTTAAATTGTAGTTAATTTTAATTACATTTTGTTCTTGTTCTTAAAAAAATCAAATAAAAGATTGTAAGTTAATGATAAATTTTATCCTTAATCCTTACATTTATTGAGGCATATCTATATACCCTAGGTTTAGATCTTTTTTTTATAATATTAAATTTAATTTAAATTACTTATATTGTTAATATTCTATAGATTAATTTTATATTTTATATTTTATTCTTTTATATTATTTTTTTCTTTCTTCTTAGGAGATCTTTTATAACTTGTAATAAGAATTATAAATTTTAACGATTATAATAAATTATTAATTATTTTATTATATTTAATATAGTATAAAGTTAAGCATTTATTCTTATATTTTATTTTATTTTTATTTTTATGGATAATTATGGAGTTCCTGTTTACGATAAAAAAAATCACTTAATAGCTTACAGAATTAATGAGTCTGAGTATGCTTCAGTAATAATTTATTATAATGAAAATAATTTATTGTGTAATAAAATAGAAATAAAACATTTTGATAAAGAATCTTTAACCTTAAATGGAGAAGCTTTAATCTCTTGAATTGATACTAGAACAGATTTTGGATTTATTAGATAATTCTATAATAAAAAATATTATTACGATATAAATAATAATTTATATAATGTAGAAATACCTTATAGTTATTCTTCCTTCCCTTCATATAAAAAAGATAAAGTTTTAGACAGTAAGATAGGAGTTATTGATTTTGAAACTTATGGGTCAGACTTAGGTTTAGGCTATCATAATGTTTATGCAGGAGGCTGATCTACTAAAGATAAAACCCAACTATTTTATATTAAAAAAAGAGAAACTAGTGAACAATTGGTTAATAGAATAATTTTAAGTATTTTTATGAAAGGTGATATAGACGGGTATACATTCTACGCTCATAACTTAGGTAGGTTTGATTCTGTATTTATTCTTAAGTCTTTAGTTACAAATAAGTATTTTTCTCTTATTCCTATCTGAAAGGATAACTCTTTAATAAAATTAACAATTGTTTATAATAAAAAAAAAATAAATTTACTAGATTCCTATCGACTAATCCCAAATAACTTAGAAAACATTTTAGAATCTTTTAAATGTTCTATAAAAAAAGGTAAATTCCCTTATAATTTTGTTAATAAAAATAATTTAAATTATGTTGGTGATAAACCTTTAAAAGAGTTTTTTGATAATACCTCATATTCAGATTATTCTTTAATTAAAAAACCTAATTGAAACTTAAAAAAAGAAGTTTTAAATTATTTAAAATCGGATCTAAGTGGACTATTTGAGGCTCTACTTAAATTTAATGAAAATATTTTTAATCAATATAATTTAAATATAACTAAATTTAAAACTCTGTTAGGGTTGGCCCTCGCGGTTTATAGATCAAATTATCTCCCCAATCATTTAACAAAAGAATTAAAAATGATAAAAGGTGAATTAGAGAGAGAAATAAGATCAGCTTACTTTGGAGGTAATGTAGGTGTTTATATAAATAAAATTAATAAAGGATATTTATATGATGTAAACTCTCAATATTCTAAAGCTATGCTTAACGACATGCCCATTGGGAATCCAATACTTTCTTTAGAGACCAATTTAGAAAAGATCTTTGGTTTTGTTTATGGAGAAATAACCTGCCCTGATGAAAATATTTTACAAATTCCTTTTATTCAACACAGAGGTTATTTTGGTAAAACTAAGCCTTGCCCAAGAGGTAAGTTTAAGAGATTAATATTTTCTTAATAAATAAAGTATGCTCTTAACTTTGGATACAAGATAAGTATTGAATACTGTTATCAATTTCAAAGAGGTAAAGATTTATTTAAAGATTATGTACTTGACCATTATGAGATAAAAAAAAACATCTTATGATCCTATTCAAAAATCAATAGCAAAACTATTTTTAAATTATTTATATGGACGTATGGGTATGAAAGATATTGATAGTTTTTATGAAAATTGTCGACAAAAATGAAATTGAATACCTTGATAAAAATACGAATTTAACTGAAGTTTCGTAATTAACTGAAAATAAGTACATGGTAAAGTATAATGGTCAGATCAGCGATAACATTAGAAAACTTTATACAAAAAATCCGTTAACCTCTTTCGATAAAGATAAAACCACAGCTGATAATAAAGAATGGATTAAAAATTCGGGTTTAAATAAAAAAATTGGAGCACCTACAGCAGTACATATAGCTGCTGCTATTTCATCTTATGCTAGAATGATTATAAATTAATATAAGAACATACCTGGTAATCCTTGTTTTATGTCTGATACTGATTCAGTCGTATTAACAAAACCTTTATCAGCGGGATTAATAGGTCCAGAATTGGGTCAAATGAAACTAGAGTGCGAAATTACAGAAGGTATATTTATTAGAAAAAAACTATACTATATCTTAAACTCTAAAGACCAGGAAATTATTAAATAAAGTGGTATGGACTCCTCAGAATTAAATTATAATTTAATTAAAAATTTATTAAACGGTGAATCTATTAAAATAAAAAGAACTGTTTTTAATATTGAATGAAAGGAATTAACCGTAAACCGAGAAAATTTGGAAATATTAGTACAAGGTTTACCTCATGAAATTAAAACTATTTATAACACCTTGGACGTAAACTTTAAATTTATAGATTTATTTAAAACTAAAAACCTAAATATTAATATTTACTCTAAGCCTAAAAACTATAATATTATTATTTATACTAAAAAAACTAAATTTATTTATAAATATATAAAAAAAAATTATAGTATTATAGTACATCCTTTATTTCCTGTAGATATAATTAGTGCAAATGATTTTGATTTATATACTTCAAAGAATAGGAAAGAAAAGTTATCTATTTACGAAATTGTCAATAGAATAATTGACTTTATTTTTTAGATTAAAATAAATAAAATAAAAAAAAATAGTGTTCGTTAGTTGAAACACAAATTAATATTACATAATTTTACGAAATTATAAGTAATTTAGAGGTATGCTATAATAAATAAATTATTTTATAAGTTATGGCAATAGTTTATAAACTATTCAAGGATTAAATTAAATCTTTTAAATTAAAATAAAAATAAAATAAAATACTTAATTATTTTTTATATGGAATAAATGTTATTATCTATAGAAAAAAAAAGTTTTATTCCCCAGAAATTTAATTTAAGTCCGCATTAAGGAAACTTTTCATACATTAAAAATTAGTTATCTTTAAAAAAAATGATAAAATTCGTAACCTTCAGAATATTAAGATGACGTTTAAAGTCTATCTTACCTAAAGTAAGTCCTAGATTATATAATAAACTATTTAATTTAACTTATAAATTTTTTTATATTTTAAAACCCTCACAGTTATTAATTATAGTATTAGCTTTATGAAACAGAACTGAGTTTAAAAAATTCGTTAGTATCCCTTCTATGTTTATGCTATTTAATACTCTGTTTTCGGAATCAGAATCTTTAGATTCTAAATTTGATATAAAAACTTTAAATACTAAATTAGATTCTAATAACTTTACTGATAGTGAAAACAACTGGGAAAGTTTTTTTTTAATTATAATAATTTTAGCTATATTAAAAAGGTTTATAAATAGTTTATTTAAAGTTTTATGATTCCCATTTAAAATTGCTTTGGTTTTCTATGTTTTAAAATACTTAGGGTTTTATTTTTCAAACTTATTTAATATTTTAAACAATCTAAGTTTAGGTATTATTGATTGATTTTTCATTAAAATAGCTGATTTTTTTTAAATTATTTAAAAACAAAAATGATAAGAATAATTAGATTTATTATAGATACAGTTTTTTACCGATTAATTTTTAATTCAATTAGTAGAATTAATTTTAGATTTTTAATGAATGGGTTTATTACCCAATTATTAACTATGTCTACCTTTGACCTTTTAAGTTTTTTTAGAGCTTTAATTCTAAATAGATTAAGAGATAATACTTCTTTTAGATTAATGGAAACAACAATTGGTTTTCAAACTAATTTATTATTTGACCAATCCTCAAAGAGAGCTTTTTGATCTGGATTTATTCTTACTATATTAATTTACAATTGATCTGCCTTATTTAAAAAATTAATTTTATGGCCCTTTAAATTAGGTATTTACACTTTTCTTTACGCTATTTCTGGTATTGATTTTTCTTGGTTTTTAGGTTGATTTGATTTGTTTAAAATAAATATACCTAAATGAGTTTACTTCCAATACCTGAGTCTTTATAATAATTGGGTGGTTTGATGATATAATATGGGAAAAATAAAAAGTTTAAGTACTGAGTCAATTCCCTCTATTTCTATTGAGTCTGAAAATACTGAATTATTAGAAAATAAAGATAAAATAAATAAAAAAAAAATATATGTTATTTTAGGTGTTATTATCTTAATAAGTATTGGAGTAGGTCTTTGATATTATTTTGATTTTGGTGGTACAGGAGGTGGAGGAAATCCTAATAATCCACCTAATGTTATAGTTGTTAATCCTGTAGATAATTTGCCACACCAAATTGATATAAGTGATAATCAACCCTCTAGTAGTTCTAGCTCTAGAAGAAACAGCTTAATTCCTGATCAAGCTCAAGAATTTCAAAGTAGTTAATTAAGAGATTTTGCCTTAGAAAGAGGTATAACCTATAATCCTACTAGATATAATTTATTGGATAGATTAGATGAACTTAAATCCCAGGATATTACAGATCAACTAAGACAAGATAGAATAGGAGATTTAAGACAAGATAGACTGGAAGGATTATTAAATAATGAAAGACTAAATGCTCCTTCAAGTCCTTCTACCTCTACTGCTACTTTTTCCGATCCTTCGAGTCCTCCCAGGTCACCTAGTCCGACTGGATCTAACGATTCATCTGAAACCATTAAAGCTTATACTACTTCAGATAATAAGCTCAAATATGCTATTTATAGAAAAAAATAAAAATAATTTAATGTAAAAAATCAAGCCAAAGATAGCTAAACATTAGTTTTATTTATTTTTTTTATTTTTATTTATTTTATTTATTCCCACTCTTACTATTAATCAAGAATAACCCTTTAACCTCTCTCTTCCTTCTTCCTAAAGGACAAGAACAAAATATACAAAAAATATTAATCCTTACATTTATAATAATTTATAATACAGTGTGTTATTAAGTGTTGATTTTATTTATTTTTGGATTCATTATTTTATATTTACTTAATATTACATAGTAATTGATTGTTTATTTTTTTATCTGTATACCTCAATAAATAATAATTATTTTATTTCCTTAACTTTATATTGCAAAGAATATTCTTTTAATATTATTTAATATTTAATAATATTTAATAAATAAGAGGACATATAAGAGTATAATTAAAAGAATAATTAAGAGAATAAGTTAGAGTATAAGAAATATTATTAAATAATAGATGCCTTCTTTTTATTTAGTTTAATTTAATTATACCTAAATTTAACTTTTACTTAGGATTTTGTGGAAGAGTATAAAGATTAATAGGGTTAAGAAGGAATTGAACCCTAGTTTTTCAAATTTGCAATTTGACTACAGAACCATCTGTAAACTTAACCCTCTAATATTATAGAATATTTTTAGAATTAAAAAAAATGTAATATTAATAAAAATAAGACAAAGAATAGTATGGTATTTAAAATTAAAAGATTTGAAACGAAGTATTAATTTATATATGAAGTGTAATTGTAATACTTAATTTGTAATTGTATTACTAAATTTATTGAAAACAAGTGGGCTCGAACCACCGACCTTTTCTTTAAAAGAGAAACACTCCACCAACCGAGTTCTGTTTCCTATTATATAATTTTAATTTTAATTTTTAATTTTTAATTTTTAAATTTTCATTTTTCATTTTCAGTACAGTATTAGCTTTAAGAAATATTAATTTTGTTTTATTTATTTAAGACTGATTAAATTATTTCTAATCAACAAATAAAAAAAAATAAAAAAAAAACAAATAATAATTAAAATATAATAATAAAAAAAACATATAATAATTAAATTAATAAAAATATAAGAAAAATAATTAAAATTTATTTAAGTTATAACTATAATTATTACAAATACAAATTTTTTTTTTGTCTGGATCTTAATCCTTTCCTGTCTTTTCTATAGACAGAAAGGCAGGAAAGAGAAGTTTTTTTTTAAATTTAATTTAATACCATACTCAATACTGAGTTGACCAGATTCGAACTGGTATAAGCCACCTCCAAAAAATGGTGTTTTTCCAAATTAAACTACAACTCATTTAAATTAAAATCATAATTTAATAGTAAGTATAAATTTTCTATTTTATATTAGCAAATACATTTTTATTCTTCTTCCATCTTCCATTCCAATAAGGACAGAACCATTATATTTTTTTTTAATTATCTTTTATCTTATCTCTTATCTCTTACTAAAAATTTTTAATGAAAAGATATTCTGTATTCCTGGCTATTTTTATTTCACCTAGCCACAGTAAAAGTAAAAGAAAAATAAAATTTTTATTTTATAAAATTTAGTAAAATCTAAATAAAATTTAGAATTGTTTAGTATTAAAGTAAATGACCATTTAGCATAATTAAATGTCGAAATCCAGAATCGAACTGAAGATAATTTTTTACAAGAAAATCGTTTTACCAATTAAACTATTCCGACAAAAAGCCTTTTTGTACGAATGTATGAATGTATTCTTATTCTTAATTTAATAATAATAATAATAATAATAAAATTTTAATAGACCAGAACCAGTATACTATTATATATATTTTTTTTTTATTTTCTTATTATATAATTAATAATTTTAATTTTTAATACTTAATATTTTTGTATCAAAATTTTGTTCTTTATCCAATTCGTTTTTTTTTTAATTAAACGCCTTAAAATTAAAAATTTAGGTTCACCAAGGGCTAGAGAGTTTAAATCATAACTTTATATTTTCAAATATAAAATTAATTTTGTTGAAAACCTTCTTTTTCTATAGACATGAGCAGTTTACTTTTTATATTTATAATTATAATTATAAGCAAAACTGGATCTATTTTTAAATTTTAATAAATAAGTATATTTTTACTTTTTTTTTAATTGTATAATTGTAGAGGATATTCGTAAAATTATAATTCAATTCCTTCTTTTTTTTTTATTAAAAGGATTTTGATAAATACCTTTTTTCATTCTATATAAAATAGATTTTCTATTTATATTTAAAACTTTTTCCGCTTTATAACAAGAATTAAATCAAGGATTAATTGAATAAGGGATTTATTATCTGGCTTCATTTTTAGTATAAACTCATACCTCTTTATATTTATTTTTAGATATTTTATCAGTAATTAAATCTAAGGCTTTAAGAAAAGGTGAAATAGGTGAAATAGGTACTTTAGACAAGAGAAACAAGTTCTCCTTTAATTAATTTTAAAGTATTAAAAGTATTAGTATTTAATTCAGCTCTTTTTAAATTTTTTTATATTGTTAATCTACCTATTCCAAATTTTTAAGCTGTTTCTTTTATAGTATTAAAAGATTCAAAGGTTTATTGTTAATGAATTCCAAATTTTGTTATAGGAAAATACTTTAATACTTCTAGGATTAATAAATATCATAGCTTCTCTAATTTTAGATTTAGTTTATAGTGTATGAAATAAACCTAATGTACTATCTGCTTTAGGATTTAAATTATATAATTGTTCAAATGAAAACATATCAATATATTTTTGTTCTTCCATTAAAATCATTTCTTTTATTTTTTCCTCTGGAACCAAAAGGTAATCAAGAACACTGATTATTTTATTATTATCCACACTAACAAAAATATAAATAGAAATTTATTTAAACCATATTTTTTTAATTGCATTTTGTAAATAAACATTAGAATGATTTTCAGTAATTAAATGATCTCTTAGTCTTTCATTTCCTGCCTATAGGAAAAAAAGAACTACCAACATATAAAATTTATTTATATCATTAACTATTCCATAAACAATTGCTTTATTTTTAAATTTATTTAATATATTTATAAGATTATTAACATTGTTTATATCATTATAAAAATAAAGAGAGTCAGGAATATCTTTGAAATAAATTTTAATAGAAATCCCTTTTTTAATTTCTTGCTTCTCAACTCCAGATGGTAATGAATTTACATTTGTGGAAAAGTTTTTATTTAAATTTTTAATATTGGTGTTTAAATAAAGAATATTTAAATATAAATTATTTAGGAAATATAAATTATGCTCAATATCTACTAAATAGGAGGTTTTAAACATAAGTGCTAAATAGTTAGCACATAATAAACAACTGAATATACAAATCATTATCATTTGATCTTTACTCGATTTGAACGAGTTCCTTAAAGCTTGAAGAACTCCTGTACTGCCATTATACTAAAAGACCTTAGAATTTATTTTTAATAAAACAAAATATTTTTTTTTTACTTGACTATAACACAATTTTAAAAGTTAAAGTTTAATTTTAAATTTTTAAATTATTTTAAATTTTTTTATGTTGGGATAGACCAGCATATTTTCTTTCCATTTTTCTTTCCAAATCCAAATCCAAATTCAAATTGCCTAAAGGAAATAAGTTAATTTTATGGCCTATAAAAAAAGGACTAAAAATGAATAAATTATTTTTTTTAAATTTTTTAAAAAATTAGACAATATAATTTTTATTAATAATTTAATATTTATTTATTAATTAATATTTAATTAATAGCGAAAGAAGGATTTGAACCTAACCTAACAGTTCATGAGACTATTGTGCTAACCACTACACTATTTCGCTTAATTTTATTATTAGATAATATATTATATAAATTAATTATATAATATAAACATTTTTTTAACTTTGTTTATTTAAATTAAACTAAGAGTAAAGGAAGCTATAAAATTTTTAATATTTAATATTTAATATTTAAATTTAAATATTTAATATAATAAATTTACTTTTATTGCTTAAGCCTGTCCTTTTTATTGCACCAAATGTTTAAATGATTTTCTTTTTTCTTTTTTCTTTTTTCTTTTTTCTTAAAACAAACAAAACAAATTTTTTTCACAATTTTAACGTTATACCTTTTTAATTAAAACCTTGCCTAAATACTTTTAAAATATAAAAAATAAAATTTAAATAAACTAAATAAATATAATATAAAAATTAAAAATATAAGCCGAAAAAAGGAATTGAACCTTTATTATACCGTCATGAATGGTATGTTTTAACCTTTAAACTATTTCAGCACTTACTTTTGAATATACAAACAAAAGGTATTCTTGAAAAGTTTTATAAACCTAAACACCTTTCTTTTATATAATTTAATTTAGCAATATATTTATTATGAGTAAACATTTTTCTTTTTTATAACTGAAGAATTCCTATCCTTTTTTTTTGTTGTATAAAGATAAAGATTTGGTATAAAAGTTTGGTATAAGGTATAAAAATAATAAATATTTAATTAAGGAATTTAGTATAAAGATTAGTACTTGATATCGCCTAGTCAAAGTGAGTGTTCAATCCATTCAATTCCTTTAGCCTAATATTTAGGCATAAGATGAGTCTTTAATGTTTTTAATAAAATATAACCCTAATCAAAAGATCTGAGATCTTGTGTACGACATGCCACAAGTTGATATGAAAATCGAAATTTAGCTGCATTTATAGAAAAAAAATGAAACTTTATATTAATCAATTATTCTTTAAAAACAAAATTTCCATTTAGGTTGGTAGGCCTGTATACCCCCAAATAAAAGTAAAGTTCTTCTCGCGCGAAGTTATAATAGAGAGTAAATAATTTTATATCTTATTTTATTTTTATTTTTTTTTTATTTTATTTTCCTATGTTTTAATAGAGTATTTATATTTATTTATTTTTATTATTTTATTTTTTAAGCTCTCAGACTCAAATTCCACTCTTAAATTTATTATCCTATTATCTCTTATTACAGGTTTTATTTTTTCTGCATCTACTAAATCGCTTATTACTTTAATTAAAAATACACCATCAAAGTATGAAAAATTATGTAAGTAAATTCTATGCTTATTAAATTTTCTTTTTAATAAAAATTGAATTGAAGCTTTTAACATTTCTTCAGAGGAATTAAAATCATCAATATAAAATTAATGTGCTTTCTTTCCATCAAAGATTGACACACAATAAGGAATAAGATCACCTTCTATGCATTTTGTTTCAAGATCCATGGCTATAAAGTTTTTAGTTAAACTCTTACATTTGTTTAAGGTTGTAAAATATTTTACACTTTTCCTTTTTTGAGTATATACTATTTCACCCTTTTCATAAACATATTGAGTATTTTTTATTATACGAACAAAAGAACTTGGTGTTTTTGGATCATAATTAATGTCTATAAAACTTAAAATTATATTTTTAAAGGATTTATCTGTTACATTGATTTTATGATTTTATGATTTTATGATTTTATGATTTTATGATTTTATGATTTTATGATTTTATGATTTTATGATTTTATGATTTTATGATTTTATGATTTTATGATTTTATGATTTTATGATTTTATGATTTTATGAATAGATATTTTTTTATCATTAAAATTTATTCCTTTAATTGAAATCATATAATTAAATAAAGAATCTAAAGAATCAGAATTAGAAATTATTACTCTAGTTTCTTGACGATCGAAATTATATGGATAAATTCCTTTAACTCTTTGTAAATTTCCCCACTTAAACAAATCTGTTGTAACAGGTAAATTTTTTTCGTTTATTTTTAAACTTGATTTATTTACACTCTTATTTTTTTTTTAAGTGAGTATCAAACATCAAATTTAAACCCTCATTTGAAATTTCACCTTTTTTTCTTTCCTTTCTATAGAAAAACATAGGCCAGGATTAAGATCCAGGCAAGACAATAAAATTTAAACCAAAAGAGAAATTTAACCTTAATAATTAGTAGTAAATTTTCAATAATTTATAAAATAAATTAAAAATAAAATAAAATAAAATAAAATAAAACCTTTAATTTAAAAGTGTTAAATTTTATTAAATAATAAATCTATGGGCTATGGAAAATCATAAAATCATAAAATCATAAAATCATAAAATCATAAAATCAGAAAATCAGAAAATCATCGACAAAACAAAAAATTTACAATGGTATATTAAGAGGAAAATTTAAATAAAAATAAAAATAAAAATTACAAAATAAAAATAAAAATAAAAATAAAAATAAAAGTGTACGTACCTATTAGAGAATAAAAAATTTTATAAATTAATAAAATTAAAATTAGTTCAAGATAAATAAACTTAATATTCCACTATCTTCACTTCTCATAAAACATAAAACATAAATACTACTTACTTAAACAAATCCCCTTAAACCTTTAATAAAATTAAAAAATATTAAATATATATCAAAGATCTTTTATTTGGTGAAGATAACGGTTATTACAATTACTTTTCTTCATGGTTCATGGTTCATGGTTCATGGTTCATGGTTCATGGTTCATGGTTCATGGTTCATGGTTCATGGTAAGTTTTAGATACCTTTTCGATTAAGGTAAAGATCAAGTTAGGGAAATAGATTAAAATATTAAAAATATATAATGAATTAATAATTTTGATTAATAAACCTCTAAGATAGAAAATATGTAGGATAATTTATCCTTTTTTTTATTAAATAAGTAAAAATTAAAATAAAGGATTTTACGATTAATGAATCGAATAATTAGGAATAGATTAAAAACTATTTAATTTTAAAAACTACCAACAAAAAAGCAAAATAAACGAAGCAAAATAGCAAAAAAAAAAAATAAACGAAGCAAAATAAAAAAAAAATAAACGAAGAAAAATAAACGAAGCAAAATGAATTCATGAAAAAAAAAAAATAAAAAATAAATATTGAGCCTCAACCCACCCTTTACAAAATAACATTTTAATTTTATTTAATGTTTTGTTCAAAATATTTAAGATTACTGAATGATAAATTTATTTACCTTACCTATTTCTGGCACAAAGCCTGGAATAAAAAAAAATATTTTTTTTAATAGTTAATAGAAAGAATATGTGCTATAGCAAAAAAAAATTGAGAAAAATAAAGATAAATTTTTTATTTTGTATAACCTGATAAATAAAAAAAATTTCACATGTTGATCTTGATTAAAAGTTTAACTATGATGTTTTGTACTGAATCTTTCTTTTTAATTAAATACTATATTATTGTTTTTAAGAATAATGTCAAAGAACAAAAAGGTTTAAAAAAATAACACCTAGAATACATATAAAGATTAAAATTATATCTATTAAAATATAAAAAAAAGAAGTTTTATTATAAAAAATGATAACATTTTTAATTCGAGGATAATTTTTAAATTTTTCTTCGATATTATATTTTAAAAAATATAATTGCATATTACTTACAAAGTTAAATTAAAGACACCTAAAATGTAATAATCTTTTCTTTAAAGTTAAAATAGAACTTATGTAATTAACAAAATCTGTTTGATTTTCAGATATATTAATATCAAAATAATTTAATATTAATAGTAGAAGAGAAGATTTTGCAGGTGTACTTTTACATGTACTACTTGATGTAGAAGCAGATTTAGAATTTGAGTTTGAACCAGGATTTGTATTAGAGTTTTAATTATTGTTGTTATTTGAATTGCTATTCCCATTACCACTACTGCTATTCTGGTTATTATCTTTTTTCTGCTGCTTAGCATACTCATATATATTAATTTAACTTGCAACACCTGACGTTATTGCTGCAGTAGCAACTGCCCCATTAATAACCTTTTTTCTATAGACACCAGCTTTTTTCACATAAATTTAATAGTATCATAAACAGAAATACTAATTATAATAGAAAATAAAATAAAAGATCCGAGCACCAATATAACACTGGAGAATAAAAAAAAATAATATATTATATCATTAAAATTTAAATCTAAGCTGTAAATGTTCATTAAATTTTTTTAATTATATATTTTACGTCGACCTCTAACTTTTTTTTAACACGCAAACTTTGTAAATAGGAGAAATTTAGATTTATTTTTGGCTGTCTTTCCTTTCCTGTGTGCCTATAGGTTTATAGAAAAAAGGCCAGGCCCATTCTGTCTGTGTGTGTTTTTGTGTTTGTATAAACACACAAACAAAGGCAGGCGGAGAAATAAGTTTTTTATTTTTTTTTGGAATTAAAATTTTAGCTTTTAATATTGAATGACTTTAATTAAATTTATGATCATGAGGCATACTAGTAAAATCAGCATAAATAAGTAAAATTAATTAAGAATTAGGATTTATTTTTGTGTCATAATTAATTATAGTATTACCTAAATCTTTATGAACATTTTCATTTATAATTTTAATCTTTCTTTTCTATAGACAAAAATTCTGAATAAATATTTATAGACATTTTTGTTAAATTATTAATATCATAAATAGATAAGAATACTAATATTTTTAAAGCATTTATTAATCCAATATTTTTTTTTCTTTCTTTTCTTTCTTTTCTTTCTTTTCTTTCTTTTCTTTCTTTTCTTTCTTTTCTTTCTTTTCTTTTCTGTTCTTTCTTTTCTATAGACAGAACAGACAGAACAGACAGATAGACAGATAGACAGGCAGTGGTATACCCAAAAATTAGTAATATTATTTTCATCTCTAATATATTCTATAGGGTATTTATTTAAATGTTCTATTAATTTTATAAGATCTATATGACCCGTTAAATTCAAACTTAAAGGATTTATTATAAAATACATATTGAAAACAGTATAATCATAATTATTATCATATAAATCTTCTAAAACATTAGTAAAATTAATAATAAAATTACCTTTATTTGGATTATCCATAAATTGATTATTATTTTGTGTTGCAATATTATTTAAATATACATTATGATATATTTGAAATAAACCATTTTCTCTATTTATAATACTTTTCTCATTACTATTATCTAATATTATTTTAAATTTTATCTCTCTCTATAGATAAAACTGAAAAAGAAATTGACGAACTATTAAAACTTCGTTTAAAATTAATATTATTAAAAAATTTTTATTTTTTATTGTTAATTGTATCATTTTTTTATTTATAATTTCCCTGTTATTTAAACCAGATTTGACTTAGTTCACGGCAGGTCTATGGTGGTTATTGTTTAATCTAACAGTTCACCCCTAAATCTATCTTATAAACCTAATATATTTATTTAAATAAAATTTGAAACTTTTACGCATTATTTTCTTTTGATTGATTAATAATATTAATTAAAAAAAAGGATTCGAACCCTTGAGCCAAAAGATTAAGTATAAATACTTATAATTTATAAAATAACCTATGTTATTTTAACTAGAAATAATTAAGGATTTTTTTGAACAAATTAAATTGATGATTAAATGAATCATGACTTTTTTAATAAAAGTCTTGCTACATTAAATAAAAATAATCAAAAAACTTTTGTTATTATTAGAAAAAAATTTAAACAAAATAATCTTAGTCTTATGGTTTAAAGTTAAAATATTTTTTTTTGGATTCATTATTTTATTTTTTTTATTTTTTATTTTTTATTTTAAAATTTTATATAAAATAAAGTTTATTATCTTTAAAATAAAATTTTAATTAAGTTTAAAAAAATAGTCTTAGTTCTATAAAATAAAGTTAAGAAAAAATTATTTTTAATTTTTTTTTAATTTAATTAAATAAGGTTTTTTTTGAAAATGATTTATGATTTATTTTTTATTTTTTATTATTTATTATTTATTTTTTTTTTATTTTTTAGTTCTCTCTCAATAAATACAGTTTAATTAATATAATAATGTTAATTATTTTGTTGTCTTTATATAGAGTCTATAGAGTCTATAGAGTCTATAGAAATAATTTTATTTTTAAAAATAGCACAAAAAAAGCATAATATTTATACAACAAATTAAAAAAAAAATATAAAAAATATTAATTTTATCGAATATAAAGAATATTAAAAAAAGGGTTAATCTTGAAAAAAAGTTTTTACAAATCTCAACTATTAAAATCTGAAATTTGTAAGTTATTAATAACCTTCGTGTTACTAACCTATAATTAATTAAACAATTTTCATCTATAAGAATCAGATAATTAAAATAATTATTTATTTATTATCTAGAAACTACTTTGTATTTATTTTTAAATCAAAGATTGTTTTTTAAACATTTACTTAAACTTGCTCTAATAAAACCTTCAGAATAAGAAAATTCAGTTTTTAAATTTCTTGCTGCATCCCTCATTGAATAAAAACTAAATACTTAATTTGTTCCTACATTTATTAAATTTATTTTTTTTGAGTTTGGATGAGATTTTATTTTCTTTTCTAAATGTTCTTTTGACTCATGAATTTTTAGTTGAATTTCTTTTCATTTTTTTAATAGTTTCAAGTTTATGTTTAAAACCTAAATAATAAAGAAGATCCAGCTTTTTGTAAAATATTATATTCAGGTTTAAACTTATCTAAAATTTATTGTTCTCTATTTATAATTTTATCTTTGGAACAATATTCTAATATTTCTAATGTGAAATTTGAGTAACCGTATTTTAATAAGGCTTTATGTATTAACATATTTTTTCGCCTATCTGAGATTTCTTTATAATTATAGTATCTAATTATTCTATTACCTAAATCTGTAGCTGAACCTATATAAGTTTTCAATTAATATTATTTATTCAACGATATATTCCAGATTTTTTTTTTATTTTCAAACATTATTTTTTGTTTCAAAACATCAGCATTAGAGTAAAATTTAAAAGGTATTAGATTTGCAATTAAAATATCATTTAAATTAAGATTTAAAATAAGATCTGAACATGAGTTTAAATCTTTTAGAAAAACATTGTTAAGATCCCCAATAATATACAACAATAAAAAGAAAAATTCAAACCACATCTACAAAATGTGTTAGGGTTTTATTTAAAGGGTTGGTCTTGATTAAAAGTATTACTATGATGTTTTTTACCTAATAGGTTAAGAATATTTTTTTTTATTTTAAATTTAATTAACCTATGAGGCGCCATTAAAAGTTGCAGCAGCTAACATTAAAAAAAGTTTTTATTTTATTTTAAATTTAAGTAAGAAGAGATTCTATAGAAGATCTTATACTTTCAGGGAATTTTTGACAGTGATCTCTTATGAACTTATTAATAAATTCTTTACATTCTGGACTACCTTCAACTAGACCTTGCTTAAAAGCTCAATATTTAGCTTCTTTTTCCAAGAAAAAATAAAATTTAAATTTATCAGGAGCTGCAGCAAAGTCATCTTTGGTTATTGAGTATTCACTTAATAGTCGGGCAACAAAATCTTTCATAGAAGAATCGTCGGGATATAAAGAACCTTCGGGGTAAGAATAATAAGCAAATACTGCTAATAAAGTTACGTAAAAGATTAAACCTCAAGGTAAATTTTTAAATTTTTCAAATAAAGTTTGATCTGAGCTTAATTCTTGATCCTTTAAATTATCTATACCGTCAGATTCTAAAAGTAGAACTTCACTTAGAACAATTTTAGATAAGATACCTAAAATTAAAATAAAAAATTTTAAACCAAAAGAAAAGATTGATTTTAAGTATTTAAAAATAAACATTTAATTATTTTTGTTTAAATTTGAGACAGTGTCTAACAAATGATTTTGTTTTAATTAAAAAAAGATAAAAAAAAATAAAATATAAAGAAATAAAGTGGAAAAAGGGGACTAGTTTAAAATTTATTAAAAAAAAATAAAAACAAACATTTACTTAAGGTTTTCTAATGTTTTTATCAATTTTATATTGAAAAGTAGAATTTCAGTGTGGCTTTACCAAATGAATCATATCTGAAACTGAAGAAGTATGAACATATAATCTAGGTTGTTTTTTGCTAGAGTAAAGATGTATTGAACACTTTAGATCAAAATTGTTTTCAAAGGAAGACTTCAAAGTTTGAACTTCTTTAATACTAAAACTATGAGTTGCAAAATGAACACCTTTTCCTGTTCAACCACCGTCACCCATTCAAAAATGAGCCAAAGCTAAAGGAGTTAGAAGATCTAAAATATTATGAGGTATTATTTTTTTCCCTTTAGGATATCAAATAGATCTTAGGTCAGTAAAAACTTTTAAACTTTTTGTAGAAAAAGCATAATAAGAATATTTTTTACCTTTTACTATTATATCATTCAATGAAGGTTCTTCCATGTGACATAAACCAGAATCATAAAATAATTTATGAACATCAAAAATATAACCTTTATGTTTAGTGCTTTGAGCCATTTGAAAATAACTATTTCCTCCTTTTCATCTCTGTACCAAAGTACCATCACTCAATAAAAGACCAGTAATAACTTGGTTTAAATATTTATTTATTGGTTCAGGGTTATTTTTTAAATTATTATTTTCTGAAGGAGAATCTATAGATATTTCCTTTAAAACTAAACCAGTTGAAATTAAAGATTGAGCTAAATTTAAATTAGAATCACATCCTCAGCAATATACAACAATAAATAAAAAAATTCAAATAACATCTACCATGTGTCAGTAAAGAATAGCTGCTTCATACCCTAAGTGATGACTATCAGTTAAATGATAATTAATTAATCTTAAAAAACCTACAGTAATGAAAATAGTACCTACAATCACATGAGCCCCATGCAATCCAGTTGAAGCATAAAAAACGGTTCCAAAAACAGAATCGGCAAAAGAAAAGCTTGATTCTAAGTATTCAAAAGCTTGAAAACCTGTAAATATTATGGCAAGTACTAAAGTAAAGAATGTCCCTAATACTGCAGCTTTTCGGTTACCTTGAATTAAAGCATGATGAGCTCAAGTTATAAATGCACCACTAGATAGAAGTAAGATTGTATTTAATAATGGGATAGTGAAAGGATCTGGTGTTATAATTCCCATTGGTGGTCATGATGCAATTTCAATTGCAGGTGCTAAACTTGAATGAAAATAAGCCCAAAATACAGAAAAGAAAGCTAAGCACTCAGATACAATAAATAGAATCACTCCTAAATTAAGTCCAGCTTGAACTTGACTTGTATGGTCTCCTAAATAGGTACCTTCTATAACGCAATCTCTAAACCATAGAGCCATAGCACTAGCTGTTAAAACAAAACCTAAAGATAGAAGTTCTCCTCCTAAGAAAAAACCTTGAAAATACAATACAGCTGAGCAAGCCATAAGGAATAATGTAAAACTTGTAAGTATTGGTCAAGGTGATTGTTCTACTAAATGAAAAGGAAAGGATTGGAATTTATTTCTTTCCACTCCTAATGTTTTTTCCAAAGCCAATGTTGAATGTAAATTAGAAACTATATCTCCTTTTCCTATTGAATTAGAAGAGTAAATAGGGAAAGAATTAGAAAAAAATTTAACACCATTAGTTTTTAAGTCAAAAATAGAAGAATTAAATCTATTATTAGAAATAAAAAAATTTTTAGTTAATCCTAATTTTGTGTTATTAAAACCTAAATAAGAAGTTTTGATATTTTTTAATAGATTCACAAATATATTATTAATTAAATTATAGTTATCTTTAAAATTAAAAATTTTTATCATCTTTATATTTTTTTATTTTCCTTGTCCCAACTGTACGGAACAGATTTAAATTTAAAGTTTAAATAAAACAGAAAACCTAATTCTAATCAAATTAATAATATATTCAAAATAAATAGAAAAGATGATTTTTTTTATTTTTTTTTTTTTAATTTTTATTTATTTTTTTTTATATATTTTTTCTATCAATTAAGTCTATTATTTGATTTTGTGCTATATCCCAAAATTTTATTATAAAAAAAAAATAAAATATAAAATTTATTTGATTAAAGATTAAAAAATTTTGTTTTAAGCTTAAAAATAAATTCTAGTTTTATTCTATCAGTATTCTACCTTAATTAGAATTGAAAATGTAATAAATTTAAAAACTAGTTTAAAATTTAATTAAAAATAGAATTTACACTAAAACATATTTTTGAAGAATCTTAGTAATATTTAAATTTTAATTTGAATATTCTTCAATTTCTTACATTTAACTATATTTTTATATTTATAAAAAGATAAAAATTTTTGCTAGACTGGCTGAGTCCCGTTTTCTATAGAAAGCTGTGTCTTAACCAAATTAACCAAATTAACCAAATTAACCAAATTAACCAAATTAACCAAATTAACCAAATTAACCAAATTAACCAAATTAACCAAATTAACCAAATTAACCAAACCAAAGCACACATCTTCTTAGTATTAGAATTAGTATTAGTATTAGTATTAATATTAGTATTAAGTTTAATACTATTTAACATTTATTTTTAAATAAATAATTAGAAAGTTATTGCTTAATTTTACAAGAATTTAAAAAACTCTAAATATATCATAATAAATTTAAAAAATATTATATTTAATATAATAATATAAATTTAAATCTAGCCCAAATATAGTTATAGTAAATATAACTAAATTAAAATATAATTATAGTAAAATAAAAAAAAAGATGATAATAATTGAAATTTTAGTTATAGTTAAAAAAAATGATCTAATATTATATAAATCATAATATATAATTTATCAATAATAAAAAAACCTTGATAATTATTGATTTATAAACTTAAAAATTTTATTATTAGTATTATTTACTTTTTTTAATTAGTTAATTAATGAAAAAAAAAGTTAATATTTATTAGTGCCTTGAAGTTTAGGTTTTCTTTATAAATATTTGAAAAAAAAAATAAATATACTGGGTATACTGGGTTGATGATTTATAGCCTACAACCTTTAGCACAGGAACAATAAATTTTATTTTTAAGTTTTAAATTAGAAACATATATGCCTCTTGGTTAGCCAAATCTTTTAGGTATTAAAAACAATTAGTGTAATTTAAATTTTTTATAATTATAATTATAATTATAATTATAATGCTGAGGTTGTTTATTCAAGCTTTATCCAAGCCTCAACACTTTCTTTATTCTTTACAAAAAAAATATTTTAAGAGAATAGAGGATAGAGAATAAATAATAGATAATAGATAATAGAGAATAGAGAATAAGATAATAAAAACTATAAACTATTTTTTTTTTATTTTTAAAAGATTTTTAAATTAGGATTAATGTATTCTTTTTGTTCTAAATCAATTCATTTTATCGAACTAGTACTATAAAATCTTTTCTTTTTAGAATTTATTATAGGATAATTTATAAAAAATGTTTAGCATCATTAGTTTTGATTGGAGCTGACATTTGAAGTAGTTCTTTTTGATTGATGTAATGCTATATCAAATAAACTATTTTCAATTATACCTATACTTGGAACTAAAATTAAAAATCAAGAAAAATAAATTAGAGTAGCAAATTGACCAACTTCAACAAATGGAGAATTAGGATGTTCACTTCCTATCCACATTAGAATAAAGAAGTCAACAACTAGAAGTCAAAAGAAGAATTTCATTATTGGCCTAAATGTTAGACCTCTTATTCTTGAAGTATCAGTTATAGGTAGAACTAATAATATTAATAAAGAGGCAAACATAGCTAAAACTCCTAACAATTTATTAGGAATAGATCTTAGTATAGCATAGAAAGGTAAAAGGTCTTTAAATTTTAAATTCCTAATTTATATTTCATAGATGGAACAAAATGTTCTACAATTAAAGGTCTTAAAATATTTGTGGATGATTTATTAAGATATATTCTAGAGCCTTTATCTGTATTATGCAAAGAACAAGAAATATTAAATTTATTAGTTAAAGCACTAACCAATAAATCTACATCAGATTTTGAGAAAGAGTAAACACTAAGATGTAAACCTTCATTGGGTTTACTTCCTTCTCCCATGATTCAATGTGCTAAGGCAATAGGAGTAAGTAAATCTTTTAATATTAGAAGGAACTATTTTTACTTTATCTAAGTATCAAATAGACCTTAATTCAATAAAACATGGTAATTGCATAGTAGTTAAAGATATACTACTATATTCAACATTATGTCTTTAATCTTTTCAAGTTTTAGAATAAGGAACATAACCTATTGTACAAAAAGGGTAACATTAAAGATAAAACTAAATTAAAATATTCCCTTTTTTCAGGTTTTCCAGATTGTGCAAAAACAAATCTAGCATTACTCTTAGGTGATCTTTGGGAAATATGACCATCACTTAACATCATACCTGTTAAGGCTTCATATGTATTATTATCTATTTTTATGCTATCTCGTTCCTTTTTAGAAAGTCGCTTAATACCTTTGGTAGTTTTAGCGGAAAAAAAATAATATTCATGAAGAAATAAAATTAAATAGGTCTTTATTGGGCTATATATTTAGTTATTTGGTTATACAAAAAATAACATACTATGTTATAGTCTCTGAACAATATTCTTAATTATTTTTTTAACTTACACATGGTAAGTAAAATAAGAAATGTTGCTTATTTTTAAATAAATAGACATTTTAACTTCGTTTAAAATTAATATTATTAAAAAAATTTAAATTTAAAAAAAGTAATCTATTTATAATTTAAACTCTAAGCATTTAGCACAGTTTTAGAATGACACCTATTTTTTATTTTCTATCATTCTGGAACTATTGAAGCAGGCGTAGACATAGGATTAGCTGGAATATAATTATCACTGTGACCAAGTAAATTAGGATATTGAGTAACAATAATAGCTAAAACTAAAAAGAACAGATAAATGGTTACAAGATCTTTGAATATAAAATAAGGATGCATTGCTGTTTTATCTAAATTACTTGAAATACCTAAAGGATTAGAAGATCCGTGTTCGTGAAGTGTAAGCATATGAATAATTGCTAAAGCAGCTAGGACAAAAGGTAATAGATAGTGTAAAGAGAAGAATCTATTTAATGTAGCATTACCTACTGAAAAACCACCCCAAACGAATTCAACAAAATCAACACCAATCCAAGGAATAGCAGATAATAAATTAGTAATAACAGTAGCACCTCACAAACTCATTTGACCGTAAGGTAAAACATACAATTTATCTCCTAATTACTAATATAGAATAAAAATTTTAAATGTAATTTAATTTTATAAAAAATAACTAGTAATTTAAATTTTAATAATATAGTAATTATTATATAATTTTTTTTATTTTTATTTAAAATTTTTATTTTTGTAATAATTATTATATTTATTATTTTGAAGAGATAATCGACTGCACATTAAGCACCATTTCAGGTTACCCACAAGTGAACCAGTCTGTTACAAAAGTGTATACAATTGACAGTCTTAAGACTTTTTTTTTAAGTATATTTAACTGTTTCCACCCATGTCACCATAAAAATAACTTATTTATGTCATATATAAATAAAAATATTTCTACTTTTTTAATTACCTATTTTCTATACAGATTGCTAGGTAAAAGTGTAAGTAGGATTATATTTTAAATTTTAAATTTAATTATTATTTTTAATAATTTATTTTTATCTTTTTAGTTACAATTAACTGACCTTTAATTATACCTTTAGATTTTAAAGCACGTCTAACTTTTTTTTCGCTACATTTACAATATTCAGCCACAGCATTGATAGTACGATTATCAAATTATAAATTTTCTTTTGATAAATAAAAAGGCTCTCCATTTACTTTTGTTAATTTAAACAGATGTGCACTAGTGGAATTAGCTGAGATCTTTGCGCGCACTTGATCAGACATAGGTTTTCTAGAAAGGGCAGCTTGTCGTATTAGTTTTTTTTCTAGTAGCAAGATAGCAAGATAGCAAGATAGCAAGATAGCAAGATAGCAAGATAGCAAGATAGCAAGATAGCAAGATAGCAAGATAGCAAGATAGCAAGATAGCAAGATAAAGGTTTTGCCCTCTATTAAGAGAGGCTATAGTTTCACGTCTTTCTGAAGAATAATTAAGTTTCATTTTTTCTTTGTGTTTGTTTTTTAAGGACAGAATGCTTATAACCTAAGTATTTTTTGCCTTGGGTGCTAAATTATATTCTGGTTTTAATAAATTAATATAGTTATTTTCTAAATCAATCAATTTTTGATTATCCTTAGAGGTAAAATGATTTATTTTTTCCAAAATTAAAAATGCAAAATTATCTAAACCATATTTTTTAACAGCTTTTCAAACTAATTGACTTCCTTTACCACTAAAAAGATGTTTATGAAAACGCATAGGAATTCGACCAACGGTTCCTCTTCCTACGTACATCTTCCCATTAACTAAATTTATAATAAGATATATACCTGCAAAAGATTTTAGTTCAGAGTATACCATTTTTTTATTGGCTTTTTGAAGATCTTCTCAAACTGCAACAGGCTTAATATTATGTTTGAATAAGATATCTTTAAGTCGTGAAGAACAAATAATAGGTATTGACGCTGTAATTAAATAATTATCATCAAAAAAGATTAAATTTAAAAAATATTTTTGGCTATGTAAATAACCAAGGAAAGCTGTAGCCATCATAAGAACTAAAATAATAACTCCTATTGATCAAGGAGCTACTCTTGGACTTCTATAAGAATTATAGTAAAGTCCTCTTCCAATATGAGCATACACAAAAATAAAAAAGAATGACGCAACGTTTGCATGTGTATATCTTATTAGCCAACCATAGTTTACTTGACGCATGATATGCTCAACAGAATTAAAAGCTAAGTCAACATTGGGCTGGTAGTGCATAACTAAAAAGATTCCTGTTACTATTTGAATTCCTAAACATAAAGCTAATAAAGAACCAAAATTTCACATATAAGAAATATTAGAAGGTTGAGGCGAATCTACTAAATAGGAATTAAAAAGCCTTAATAAAGGATTTTGCTTTAAAATTCTCATATATATTTATTAAAAATAAGATTTAAATTAAATAATCTAATAAACTTAATAGGTAATGTTTTTCGCAATTCTTATTAAATTTTAATATTTTTATGAAGTTAAGATCATGAACTATTTAAAAATTAAAATTTTAAGAGAAAAAAGAAAAAAAGAAACATTTTCCTTGTCCTTTAGGAAGAGGTAGAAAAAAAGAAATCTTACTTTACTTTTATTCCCTTTCCAAAAGAACAGGTACGTTTAACATTAAAAAAAAAATATTAAACAAAATTCTACTAATGAATATAATTTTTTTTATTCTATACCAAAAAAGTACAGATTAAATCAGATTAAAAAATTTTAATTAAAGAATTAAGTTATTATTATTTTTAGTTAAATATGATTGATTTAATACTATTTATACTTCCTTAAAATCATTGAAAATTTGATTTTCAAGAATAAATATAAATAGTTTCACAATAAATTATTAAGTTATGAAAAATTTAACAAATAATGTTTTTGTATAGAATATTAAAGTATTTTCAGTAATATTTATAGCAAAATTTAGTAGTATCGAAGTATGTAAATAATTTCAAATAAAAATATGTATTTAGCACAATATACTAAAATAAAAATACCAAAATTAAGGTATCTATTTGACGTAAAAAAAAATAGTCTTAGTCCTATTTAATATTTAAGTATTTTATAAATAGAAAATTAAATTTAAATTTATAATTTATACTTATTTATAAAAAAAATATGCTGTGGTTTGATGCTATAGTTACTATAGAACAAGCACAAAAAATATAAAATAACAAAAAGAAAATAAAAAAAATAAATAAATATTTTGAGTTTATAATTTATTTTGTTATATTGTTTTTAAATCAATGACCTGATTAATTTAATTTTATAGTTTAAATTTCTTTTTCAACAACTCGAGATCGAGGAAAAAAGATCTAAATTTTAGTTAAAAAGAAAAAAAATCTATAGCAATAGTAAAGTAAAGTAAAGTAAAGTAAAGTAAAGTAAAGTAAAATTTTGCCTTCTGCCTTTTGACTTATACTTTTGCCTGCTTCCTTATATCTACTTTCTTCTGTGATATTTTTAATTGAATTTAAATTTTGTTTAATTAAATTATTTAAAGTATAATGCTGTACTAATATTTTTTTTTTTAAGTTTTGGATTCATAAATTATTTTCATATTAGTTTAATTAATATATTTAGTTATTTTAAATTTTAATTTTATAACTGGTCTTAAATTTTTTGTAAATATTTTATTTTAATTAAGTCTTTGTTTTTAAATTTAGTGAAAATCTTTAAATTTTTTTGTCTTTCCTTTCCTTTCCATTCCTTTCCGGCTTGTCTATAGAAATAAATAGGCCAGGATTAAGATATTAAGATATTAAGATATTAAGATATTAAGATCCAGACAAAATTTTTTTATAATTAAATCTAAGATAAAATTTAGTATAGTAATAATATGAGTAAGATATTTTTGTATAAATTTAAATTTAATATTAGCTATTATACATAAAAAAAATAGTTAGCATAAAAATAAAAGTAATAAAAATAAAAGTAATTAAAATATGCTGGTGTATCACAGCACAAAAAAAAATATATTTAAGAATAAGAAGAAGAAAAAAGTAGTAAAGTAAAAGTAAAAGTAAGAGTAAGAGTAAGAGTAAGAGTAAGAGTAATAATAAGAGTAAGAGTAGGAGAAAAGAAAAAAATAAAAAAAAAAATAAGAATAAACATTAACATAAAAATAAAAACTAACCTTTTAAAATAAAATTTTAGATTTACGTACCTACTTTTAAATAAACTTAAAAATATAATTAAATTTTATAAGTTATAAAATTTAAAAATATATATTAAAATTTTAATATTATATATTTTTTTATAACTTATTTTGATATTTTGGGAAATCTATTTTTTTTTAATTTAATCTCTATGATTAACTATGAGTAAAGTCTAAAACTTTATGATCTAATTCATAAACAAAATCTAAAGTTAGAATTATAAAGGATACAAGAAAAATACTAAAACCGTAGTAAGATATTTTGTTTAAAGATATTGTTAAAGGAACAAGATAGAAAATTTCTAAGTCAAAAATTAAAATAAAACAAAAAATAAAATTGAATTTATCAAAGAGAGAGTATTAAATAAATTTAAAAAACAAAAAATTTTTTTATTTAAATTATTTAAAATTTTAAACTAGGAAAATAAACTTTTTAAATTTATTTTTCAATAAACTTTTTATATGCTTTAAAGTCAAATTTACGTACCAACTTTTATATAGAATTAATAAAAAAGGGTTGATCTTGAAAATTTATTAAATGTTTCTAATGGGTAACTAATCAAAATATTTCACTTAATAAACTCAAATAAAATAACTGATAAATTAAAATTTTGAATAATAAACCTCTAACTTTAAAATATTTTTATTTTTTTTTTATTTTTTTAAGGACAGAAGGCTTGTCTTTATCTGAATCCTATAGACAAGAAAGCACAGAACAAAATAAAATAATTTATAAATTTTAAGTCAATTGGTTTATTGACCAAAATATGTTCTAATTTGCTTGATGAGGATTTACAAATTTTCCATTTATGTCAGGGTTATGTTTTACATATTTACTATATTAAGTCGATACATGATAGTTTCTACTTAACAAAAGAAGTATTAAATCGCTTTGGTTCTCTACTGCCTACTGCTTGAATTTTACTTACTGGTCAGTTTTCTTTGTTGATTGTCATATTCTTGGTTTAGATTAACCTTTGAAGAAGAAACTTCATTTGTAAAGTTTAAAACTTTGTGTCCTAATTCGTATACGAAACCTATAGTTAATATTAAAAAAAATATTAAGAAAACTGAAAATCCATAAAATTAAACTTTATTTAAAACTACTGATATCGGAAAAAGAAAAAAATTTCCAAGTCGAACACTCTCTGTTAATTATCTATTTTATTACTATCAGAAGTAGAGGCCAACAAACTAATAAAATATCTTTTTCGGTATAACTTTTTTTTTATTTTAAGCATTTATTTAAACTTCCTTGACTGGCATTTAAAGCTGCTTCTGCTTTCTTAATTGAAAGGTAAGTTGTAGTTGTAGAGGTTCGAGTATCAGTAACTACTACAGGTTTGGATACAGCTACTGTTCCTGCAGCAGTATTATAAGTTGTTTTTTTAGAAATACTCATTTTTATTTTGGTTTCTTTAGTATGCATTCTCCCTAAAGGTGAACCTGCTACTTGCAAAATATTATATTCAGGTTTTAGAAGATTAATATAAAATTGTTCTCTTTCTATAGCTACTTCAGGTTTACAATATTCTAAAATTTCAAGTGAAAAATTGGAATAACCATTTTTTTTTTAGTAAAGCGCTATATATTATAGATCTGAATTTGTAGTTCATCAAAGAAACTACGGAAAAATAAAAAGCAAATCTGCTTTCTAATCTTAAACTACTCCCAACAAAAATTTTACCTTTTAATAAATTTTTTAAAAGATATACCCCGCTTTTACCTTTATTTTCTGTTATAATACTTTCTTTCTCTAAATCAGAATTGAGGTAAATAACTTCAGGAGAATATTTGGGGTTTTTAGAAGAAGTAGAATAAGATCTAGAAAAAATTAAATTAGGTTTTAACGTAGAAGAAGTATTTTGACCTTTATTAATTTGTTGAAGGGTAGAAGATTTATTTCCTAGAAGATCCGTTATTATCACTTTACTAAAGTCTAAAACTTTATTACCTAATTCATAAATGAAACCTATTAATAATGTACTTAAAAAAATACTTAAACAACTCAATCTAATTAGACTTAAATTTGATAAATTGTTTTTAAACCAAGGTAAAGACTTACACAATAAATTTTTAAAAGATCTTTAATTTGATCATTTACGTACCAACTTTTATATAAAAATTTTAATTATAATTAAATTGCAATTAAAATATTTTTTTTTTAATTTTAATATTAAAAAAGATTAAATGTTTTTTTAACTTTTAATTTTGTTATATATCGAACTATTTGGTTAACTAGAAGAAGAAACTTTATTTGTAAAATCCAGAACCTTATTACCTAATTCATAAACAAACCCTATAGTTAAAATTACGAAGAAAATTACAAAAATTGTAAATCCGTATAAAGATATTTTATTTAATGAAACTGATAAGGGAACTAAAAAAAAGATTTCGAGATCAAACACAAGAAATAAAATTGCAACTAAATAAAATTGGATATGAAATGGATTTCTAGTTTGTCCGTAAATCGGGCTGAAGCCACACTCGAAACTTGTAGTTTTTTCAGGATCAGGATTAAAAGGAGCTAATAACAAGTTTAAACCTAATAAAATTAATATTAAAACAGGTAAAAATATAAAGAGTGTTATTATTGTAGGATTTATAATAGGATAACTCATCTTGGGTAAATATTAAGTATAAAAAATATTTAGAGCTAAAATGTGAGTGCTATTTAATAATAAATTAGGTTTAATTATAAATAGAGTTATAATTAAGGTTAATAATGAAATTAAAAAAGTAATTCCATTAGAAAGAATTTCTGTATCTAGGTTCGAACCTATATTTAAAGAATATTCTTTATTTTCTTTGGTTAATTCTAAATTGTTTATATCTTTTATAATAGCATGATTAATAAAAAAGGATACGGACTCTTTAAATTTTACATCAGATACATTATCAAAATGTGAAACTTTTATAATTTTTAAATAGTAGTAAGCACTTATAACACTCATTATAATAGCTACAAAAGACAAGAATATAAATTCAGAAGATATTGAGGCATAAAGGACCTGTTGTTTTGCAAAGAAACCAAGTAGAGGAGGAACACCTCCAAGTGAGAAAAGACATATAGCTAACGATAAACTTAAAATAGGATTTACATTAAATACTCCCTTTAATTCAGAAATGAAATTAATATCTTTCGCTAACCCTTCACTATTATTTTTATCTAAATCTAAATCTAAATCTAATTCAGAGTAAGGAAGTGTAGTGTTTGCTCCCTTATCATTATTTTGTTTATTATAATTAATAAGATTATTTTTATCTAATTTAATAATATTTGTTAATGAACCTTTAAAATAAGATAAAGGATCTAATATAACACCAAAGGACAATAATATTAAAAAAATATTAAGATTTGTTATTGTATATTGAATTAAATAGAAGAAGAAAGATTCAATTGAAATTTCTGTATTTATAGATAAAGATAACAGTAAAAACCCTATGTGAGAAATAGCACTAAAAGCTAGTAGTCGTTTTATTCTAATTTGTGATAGTCCTAATAAAGCACCAATAATCAAAGAAATTAAAGAACTTAAAATTAAAAGATTTTGTGGTAAATAAAAATTTTCAGAAGAAGTAAATTTCAATATATCATTTGTAATTGAAATTGATTCTGGAGTAAAAATATTAAAACTCTCTATTACGGTTGTGCCTTTTTCTGGTAACCAATGTTGACTTCCAAATAAATAAGATTCAAATGTAGATAAAGATTCATGTAGGAGTAAATAATACTCAGAAAAGGATCTACCTGAGATTAAAAAAATATTAAATAATTCAAATAATAAAATAAATATAGATAATTTAGGAATTAAAACTAATCAAATAGTTACTTTTGTAGGCACTTTATCATATACATCCATGGGAGTTAAATTTATCGTACTAATTAAAAAAAAAGAACAACTTTAGATCCAAATTTTAAACTTTGTAAAAATAATTATATATTATTTAAGGCTCGAATGCTCGTATAAAACTTATTATTTAACATAATAATATTAGGTTACGTAAGTTAGTAAATTTTATTTAGTATCTACCTTTATTCATACCCGCTCTTATTTGACGAATAAGGTCCAAACCTTCATTAGTTAAATGACCCTTAGTTTTCATCATTTCTGCTACCTTAGCTCAATCTGTAAAATCTTGAAATTTAACACCAAGGATGGGATATTTTTTAAAAAAAGGTAAAATTTTTTCATAATTATCTTTGAAAGACTGACATCTAAATTCAATGTAATCCTTATAAAAATAAGTCTGACCGCATTCAAAAAATTTAACTAAGCTTTTTAGTAATAATTCATCTCTATTATGTTGGGTTATTATAAAGATTATTACTACATGACTGCCTGCTTTATTTACCTTAGATTCCCTAATGCTTACTGTAAAACTACCATCACCACTTACAAACCCTGATACCCATTGTGGGTGCAATGTAAGAGCACTTTCAGGCAACCGTGGTCTTAATACTCCTACAGTATTAGGGAAAGCTTCTGTTAAAACAAGGGTTAAACCTTTATTAAGAGTAGCTCTAATATTTATTATTTTTTGTAAACCCTCATAAGTTAAATGTTCCCCCCGGCTCATTAAAATAACTGCCTGTTTAAATAAAAGATAATCAGCATATTTTTGAGTTTTTAAAGGATATTTATCAAAATGAGGAAGTACTTTGGTTAAAATTTGGTCTAAAGAACCTATTGTAAAATCACAACAACCATTTCTTTCTTTACTTATTCTCCCTGCTCCTTCAAAGTAAGCTTGAATAACTTTTAAGAGATCTAGATCTCTGCTATGCAGATTGATTGTAAAGTTAGCTTCTAATTGCCAACCTATTTTATTTTTGTGTGATTTACGTACTATAATAAGAAAGCATCCCTCAGCGTCCGAGAAGCCTGATATAAACCAAGGTTCTATAAATTGAGTTAGTTTACTATTTACAGTATTGTCAAGGTCAGGTAATTTAGAATAAAGCCGTCTATGAATAATTAGATTAGAAGGGATTTTAACTTGATAGTTTCTTTCGAAACCCATTAGAGTACATCTTAACCCTGGAATTCCAGAGTAACTACCGTATACTCGTTGCTCTTTTACAGGCTTCAAATTAAATAAATTATATAATAAATTAATAAAAAAAACCTGACTTAGATCCGCGATAGTCCATTGCCCTTTCGGTTATCTTATAACTTGTTACCTTACCCAGGTAATTATTCTGGCCACTTACAACCTTTCGATTGTAGCTTGGTATTATAAGCTTTAGGATGTCCCCGGAGTTTGATAGTTTATTCCCAATAGTAGAGGATTTCCGAAGTCCTCAATCAGGAGCTCATTGATGGAAAGGTGCAGAACCTAACTTAATTAATAAACCTGTTACAATAAATATTATACCACTTTCTAATCATAAATTAAAATTTGATTGACTAAAAATTAAATTTAAATTGAAAGAATTATAAGTAGGAAAGGCTAACATAGTTAAAGAATCAAATTGAGTCAGTCCTGTAGAACTATAAATTAAACCTATACCTAATAAAATAAAACAAGAAGCTAATCCACCAATTAAAAAATACTTTAAACCTGCTCCAGTAGCTGGAATAGAATTTTTATTTAAACTTGATAGTATATAAAGAGAGAAAGATTGTAATTCAATAGAAATATATAAAAACAATAAATCAGAAGAAGTTATTAAACAAGAAGCACCTAATAAATTAAATAAAATAATTAAAGGGTAGTTAAATAATCAACCAGCCTGTATAACTAAAGAACCAATATTTTCAGGTCTTTCGTTATCATTTAATTTTATTTTATTTGGAAGTAAGGAAATTAGTATTAAAGAACCTATAAAGTATATAAACATTTCTATTATTTGATTATAATAAGAAATATTTAAAAAACCATTATAAATACTTATTCCTGTTCCAATATTTTTTATATTTACCATGTTACCAATTAATAAAATACTAAAAAAAATACTTAAACAACTCAGTCTAATAAAACTTAAATTTGATAAATTATTTTTAAACCAAGGTAAAGACTTACACAATATACTTAAAAGGATCCAAAAGATGATCATTTTTTTTTAATCTCTTAAAGTAAAAAAAGTATACTTATATTTTATAACTTTGAAAAATTTTTTCTTGTTTTAACTTTAAATTTAATTTTTATTTTTTTTTAACTTTAAATTTAAGTTTAATTAAAGCAAAGCAAAAGCAAATTAATAAAATTAGCACCAAAAATAAAACAGACTCATAAAATACGAAAAAACATAGCAGATAAACCGCAAAAGCATAAGCTGAAAATCCTAAATTTTAAACAAATTCAAAGTATAAGAAAAGTCAAAGTAAAAGTAATAAAATAATGTATACTAAAATAAATTATAAAATTTTGTCTTGATCTTAATATCTTAATATCTTAATATCTTAATCCTGGCCTATTTATTTCTATAGACAAGCCGGAAAGGAAAGAAATAAAAGTTTTTATGCTAATTATTATTAAAACTCCATAAAAAAAAAGGGATTAAATTAAAGCAAGTGGAGATCCAAAAAATAAGGTTTAAGAATAAAATTAAAGTAAATTAGATTTAGAATTTTAATTTAAATTAAAATAGAAAAAATTTAAATTCTAAATAATAAATAAGAATATTTAAATAACTAATTTAGGTTTTTCTGCATACAAAAGACATTTTTTCCAAAGTCAAAGTTAACCTAACTTCTGTTATTGGTCTAATATTGTGTACTTTATTAAATTACTTGAAACATGTAAGTCTTTATTTAAGTTAGATTTTAATAAACAACTTAATGCAAGTAGATAGCACCCTTGATGTATGAACATACTAGAAGACAGAATACATATGCCTGGATCACTGAAACACCAAGTTCCAACAAAATAATACCTAAGAATAAACCAAAAAGATTAGTGTTAAGAAGAATACTATTACACTGCTTGTAAACAATTTAAATAAAAATTAGATAAAATAGCTAAAAGTATGTTAAAAAAAGTTAGCCTTTAGATTATAAATGAAAGGATTTAACTTGATTAAAGTTTTACTATGATATTTTTTTTTTATTGCTGAATCAGTTTTATTTTTTTTTATTTTTAAACTAATTCTGCACCTATAATTCTTGCAGTAGCTAACAGAAAAAATTTTAATTTTTATTTTATAAATTTAAATAACTTTATTATTGGTAAAAAAAATTTTTTTATTCTAAATTTAAAAAAAAACTAGGTTTGATAACTGAAGGTATATTACTCATGTTTTCAATTATAAAATTTAAAACAAATTCTTTATATTCAGGACTACTTCTATTAAACCTTTACTCAAAGCTGTAAATTTGGCATGCTTTTCATTAAAAAAATAATACTTTACTCATTTAGGAGCTGCCGCAAAATCGTCCTGATTTATTGAGTATTCTCCTTGTAAGTTCATAAAAAAATGCTTTTAAAGTTTTATCGTCAGGAATATCCCAAATATTTATACTTATTTGATCTGCGTAATAATAACAAAAGAAATGACTTCCTATTGCTATTGCAGTTCACAATAAAATTAAGCGTCAAGGTAGAATTTTATCCTTATCTTTAAAGGTTTGATCTTAATTTTAATCTTAATCATCAAGGTTAAAGGAATCTTCAAATTCTAAAAATAAAAAAAAAAATAAAACAAAAAGAATTTAGATAAGATACCGAATATAAAAATTAAAAAAATTTAAACTAAAAGAAAAAAATTGATTTTTAAATTTTAAACAATTTTATTTGACTTTTTTTATAGTTATAAGATAATGTCTAACTTTAAAAAATTTGTTTAAATTTTTAATTATGTAATATTTATAGAAAAAAAAAAACAAATAGGGTTATACTTGAACAAATTATTTTTTCTGTTTACCTCTGGCCTATTGGCCTATGTCTTCTATTTTTAAAGAACAAGAGGGCTATAGCGCTACACCCGCTACACCCGCTACAGCGCTACAGCCGCTACACCCGCTACAGCAGAGATGGAAAGAAAGAAAAAACATTAAGGCTGTAAGTAGCCAAATTACATGACTTAAAAGTTTGAAGAACTTATTATAAATCATAAGTTATTTCTCTGATCTAGGATTTGTTTATTTTTATTTTTTTATTTTAGAGATAGATCTGATAAAGTTTTATCTGAGTCTGAAATTGAATCCTCCAATTCAACGGTACTATCAGATTAAAAAAATAATAGATCTGTTAATAAAAAATGAATTAACAAACCGGCTAAGAAAATAAAGAATTTAGGAAAAGAACTAAAAATAATTTTAAATATAATTAACAATTTTTTCTTTCTTTCCTATAGGCCAGCAGTAGTAAAATTTTTATTAAAAATTAAATTTATTTTTTTGTATACCTCCTTATCTAAGGGAAAACCTATTACGATATTTTAATAAATTAAAAAAAAAGGGGATTGGTTTAAAGTAAGTGGCATTTATGGTTTATGAGTATTTTTGTTTAAATTATATCTTTACTAAAGGCTAAAGGAAAACTTATTACCTTTAAAAAAAAAAAGTCAATCGTTCAATTGAATTTGATTAAAATTTTCAACTAATGTAAATAAATAGCTGCTCTGATATAATAACAAGTCAAGATTACAAAAACATAACTTTGAATCACTGAAACTGAAATTTCCAAAAGAATAATAAATAAAAAAAATGCAAAAGGGAATATTGCAATTAAAAAAAAAATAATTCCACTATTAAAGATTTTAAATAGAAAATTAGAAATTATTGACATTAATACGTGACCTGCTGTCATATTACTGAAAAGTCTTACTCCTAGGGATATTGCTCTAGAGCAATAAGAAGCTAGTTCTATTAAAACTAAAAGTGGAACTAAAGGCAATGGACATCCTTCAGGGATAAATGTACTGAAAAAATTGAATTTATGTATTGAAATAGATAAAATTGTAAAACCTAAAAAAATAATTACACTTAAACCTAATGTTAATATAACTGAAGTAGTAATTGTAAACGAATAGGTAATATTTCCTACTAAATTAGAAATTAAAATAAAAAAAAATAATGAATATATTAAAGGTAAATATATTTCATGGTTAGATCCTATTTGGCTCTTTACCATTGATAAAACAGTTACATATATACTTTCAAAAAAAATAGATAATTTTGAAGGTATAAGTGAATTTTCATTATTACTTAAAATATGTAAACCTATAACAATAAATAAAATTATTAGAGAATATAAACCAAAATTAGTTAATGAAATATGAAAATTTCCAATTAAAGCAGAAGAAAATCCTAAAAGACTTACAACTTCAAATTGATCTAAAGGAGAATTAATGAACATAATAATATAAATAAAGATATAAACTTTTTATTTTATAATACCTTAAAGGCCAATTAAATTTATATTATAAAATAATATTGTAATTAAATTTTATAAAAATAGTATATAAAACTTTTATTATTTTAATAAAAGATAAAACTTTTTGTCCTATTTAAAATCCAAAAAAAATTCTTTCATTTTTTTTTATATTTTATATTTTAAATTATTTAATATTGAATAAGTTAGAAAAAGTATACTTATACTTTATAGTTTTTTATTTTTTATTTATTGAGGTATACAAAAAAAAATAATTTAAATTAATAAAAATATAAAACAAGAAAAATATACTTGGTAACAATTATTTGCGTAGTGTATTTTTATTTTTTAGTTTAGAGGTATACAAAAAAAATGATTTAAATCAATATTAAATTAAAATAAAACTTAAGATTAACTTTTATTTAAGTGAATTTTTAAGTTCATTTTATAATTTTAATAAAGCAAAGTGGATATAATTTAAGATATTTTACTTAATTTAGTTATGTACATACGTACAACTTGTTGAAAAGTAAATAAAGGTAAAATAAATTTAGAGAAAATAAAAATTATTACAATTAAAGTAAAAATAGAAAATGATAGTTGATTTAAAAAATAAAAAGGAATTAATTGAGGCATAGCTTATAAAAAAGTTTTTACAAATTTAGGTTATATTAAAACCTATTAGCTCTTTTTTTAATAAAAATTAATACATAACGCAATAAATTTAAAAATATCTATTAATCAATATATTTGAAATTTTTAATTAAAGGTATATATTTTTTTAGTATTTTATTTAAAACTTTTCCTTTTTTTTATTGTTTAAGAGTAAATTTTTATTTTTTAAGAGTAAACCCTCTATTATTATATTAAAGTCTAAAAAATATAAAATATTTTTGAAAATTTAAATACTGAAAATAAAAATGAGGATTGGGGATTAAAATTTTATTAAAATAAAAAATAAAAAATAAAAAATAAAAAATAAAAAATAAAAAGACAGAGGTAGAGGAAAATTAAAATTTTTAATTTAAATTTAGATTGAAAATAAATTTTATTGTTAAATTTTCATAAAGATATGTTTGCGTATATTATTTTGTGCTATAGCGTTGGTGGTGGTATTCGGAATTAGGATTTCTGGATGCTATAACCATCAGACCAAAACATATTTTGTTTTATTTTTTTTATCTTTCCACCCTATAAAGGACAGGATCATTGGATCATTGGATCATTGGATCATTGGATCATTGGATCATTGGATCATTGGATCATTGGATCATTGGATCATTGGATCATTGGATCATTGGA
>Ga0307513_10000184_pt1 | contig 91015 bp, 84 predicted proteins | sample 15_EM_MG_FD_202174 | JGI IMG/M metagenome (GOLD analysis project Ga0307513, IMG submission 202174) | Populus trichocarpa ectomycorrhiza microbial communities from riparian zone in the Pacific Northwest, United States - 15_EM | ecosystem: Host-associated > Plants > Roots > Unclassified | place...
CAGGCCTCCAATGGATGTCTTACCTCTAAAATATCCCTGAAATATCCCTGAAATATCCCTGAAATATCCCTGAAATATCGCCGTTTATCCCTGTATTATCCCTGTTTTCCTTCTAAATGTTCGGGTAATTGTTGCCTGTGACAAGTACATTGGTCGCTGATGAGACGGTGATGACGATGGAATGTAATGGGGGTGGGAGGGTAACATACTGTACTCGAGTAGAGGATGATGAGATGGTGTTGAATGGAAGAGGCTCGGTATCTGTGGAGCCGTTCTCGTGCTTACCCTGTGGGACAGACTGGGAACATTCCACTCGACGTTTGATGGATCAAGCTGTCTCTCCTCATCTTCTCTTGGCCTTCCCCTGTGCTGCGTCAGGGTCGACCAGCGGGCAAGGGCTGGTGCGTGGCTGCGGCTCTTGGCGACTCGCCCTTGTCTACGAGTACGGTACTCGTACTTGGCCCAAAATAGGAAATAAGCACAGCCCCAAAACACACCTCCGACAGGCTTGTGGGAGAGGGAAAGGGGATTCTTACTCGTTCGAGCCTTGCCCGGGTAAGGTTTTTAATGCCTTTGTCATTCCCGGATTTGTGAACAACCCCCTGGATTTTCTCCTCCATTCTTTCACAGTCAGCCTCTCCTTTCTCCCCCGTAATTATACAACGCCCAGCCAAAGCCCAGCCGGGCTGATTTATTTCCTTCCTTCATCGTGAAGTCACTCTTGGTTGCTTGTCTCTCTCTCTCTCTCTCTCTCTCGCCGTTCTTGTTCCAGTCGCTCCTTTCCCTCCCCCGCCTTCCATTCCCCCCCCCCTCTCCCTTGTTTATTACTACTGTTAGGGTAAAAGCCTATTGCCTACCTACATTATTATTATTGCCTTATACATACTATTCTGGGTGCATCTCTTCTTCACTTTTTTTTCTTGCTTTTGCTCGTGGCTTGTGGCAGAAAGCTGTAGCAATTTGCTCTACCTCTCACTTCTACTGCCACTGTGCATACCAACACACTTTCCCCGACTTTATCCATATGCGGTGCTGAACTGAACGCCTGGTGCACGTCTCGATTTTTTTCCTCTTTTCCCTTCAGCCTTTGACTAGATTCATCACTCGCTTCGAATCTCCCTCTCTAACTTTTTCCTCGCTCATCGGTCGCTCGCTTCTAAACTCGCTCAACTTTTCCTGCGGATACGGTACCGGTAACCTTCTCTTATCGGTAACCCCATCTTCAACCCCCCCTGCCTAAGCTGCTCCTCTACTATATTATATTCAAGATGAAGCTATTCTCCTCTTCGTCACGGCTGCTAGCTTCTTCGCTATTGTTTGCTACTCTTGGGTCGTCTATTGTTGTTGATCTGGATAGTGACTGTTGGTCTCTCCCTTTGTGCTCCGGGTACCCCTTTATGCCTCTGCATGCCCAAACTGACCTCGGTCTCACATAGCTTCCATCAAATCGGCTGCAAAGACTGTTGCTCAAAACCTCCGTGCCCTATATCCATCCAACGAGACGTGGTTTGTACCCGGCGAATTTGGTTTGATCCAGACGGCAGATGGAAAGAATGACAAGGGGTACTACTGGTGGGAGGCAGGCGCCGCGATGGGGGTGAGTGCATAATCCTTGTGATACGATGCAACCGTGACCGTAACCAACAATGAAATGATCGACAGAACAAAAACTGACGGAAACAAACAAATAAACAAACAAACAGGCTTGGATTGAATATTGGCATTTTACTGGTGACAGCCAATTCAACGATATTGTGACGGAGGCCATGTTGCACCAGGTTGGTGAAAATGAGAACTACGAGCCACAGGCACACACCCTTTCTCTCGGCAACGACGATCAGTCCTTTTGGGGTATTGCTGCTATGGCGGCTGCTGAACGCGCATTTCCCGACCCTCCACAGGGCAAGCCTCAGTGGCTTGCCCTCGCTCAGGCCGTTTTCAACCGACAGGCCGGTCGATGGGATACTCTGCATTGTAATGGCGGTCTGAGGTGGCAGGTTGTATCGACAAACAAGGGATATGATTACAAGAATGCCATTTCCAACGGTCTTTTCTTCCACTTGGGTGCCCGGTTGGCGAGATATACTGGGAATCAGTCCTATGCGGATTGGGCTGAGAAGGCTTATGATTGGTCCAGGTCGAGTGGTCTGGTCAGCTCGGAATATAAAGTCTTCGATGGTGCTCATATCCCGGAATGTAGCATCTCTAGTGTCTACCAATGGACCTATAATGCTGGTGTCTATCTCTCTGGTGCTGCTTACATGTATAACTTTGTATGGTACTCCTTCCCCTCGCATGGCTCGCTTGCTAACCGCTTTAGACCAATGGAACCAACCAAAAATGGAAGAACGAAATTCAGAAGCTCATGAACGCTACCGCAGACCCCTTCTTCTCAAAGGAGCCTCCAAACATTATGCAGGAGTCTACTTGTGAATTCGGATTCACTGGAAACGATCCTACCTGCAACACTGATCAACGTTCCTTCAAGGCTTATTTCGCTCGTTTCCTCGGATACACTTACCAGATGGCACCCTTCACCGCTGATTTCATCATTCCTCGCCTGAAAGCTACTGCGATCGCGGCTGCTGCATCATGCAATGGTGGATCTAGCGGCACGATTTGCGGTCTCTCGTGGATCAAGTCAACATACGATGGTGCTCCTTACGGTATTGCAAAGGGAGGAGTGGGAGAACATATGGCGGTCCTGGAGGTCCTTCAGAACACTCTTGTGCCAAAGTCGAAGCCCCCGGTCACAGCCAACACCGGAGGAACGAGTGTTGGTGATGCCGCCGCAGGAGGAACTGGTGCTGATCCAAACGACCAGTTACAGACCGATCCAAGTACGACCGGAGACAAGGCTGGGGCAGGAGTTTTGACTGCGGTCGTGTTGGGCTTAATGTTGAGTTTGACGTACTGGCTTGTCAAGTCTTAGAGGAACAAAAAGAGGATGTATAGGGCTGTAAAAGGGTGGTTATGGGTGTCTTTTTCTTTTTCCTACTTGGTCCTTTGCGCGTTTTTTCTTTAGGGATGGTTCTAGGTTGGCCGGGAAATTGTCGGGTGTGCGCGGGAGCAGGCACTAACCCATAGCCTGGGAATAGATGGTGTAAGGGTGCGGATGGGAGAAGAGAGGAGAGGAGAAGAGGAGTCTGGTCGATAATACTCTTGTTTTTCTTAAATATTCTTGATACCGCTGCGCCCGGAATTATAGCTACCACTGCTACCACTGCTACTATACGAATCATTTTTTCATCATTTGGGGTGTCTATATTTTCTTTCTTTTCCCATTTACAACTTTTTTATCCCTGAAGTTACTGTGTATGTTTTTCTCTCTTTCTTTCTACTCTTTACCTCTCTTTTTTCCGTGAATTTTCTTGTAATGTTTGGTTCGAACTGAGTCTCTCGGTCGGTCAGCCAGTAAAATAGTGCGGTAGACGAAGAAACCGACCGAGGGTAGTGCGGCACGGTATTTTCCAACGCGGGTGTGGTGGATGTGATATTGCGAATGCGGGGTACCATTCCTGCATGTGGCGTGTGTACCTGCATCGTTATCGTCGGTCCGGCGGTATGGTTATCGATAGGGGAGGGATGATAGGAGTGCGGGGTTGCTGGGATTTAGTGCACGAGGCGTCACTCGGTTGGGAGTGCTGTGGGGGCGCCAAGGGTGGGGAGTGGAGTGCAGTGTCAAGGCTTGCGCTAAACAGCCGGTTGATATCTATAACGAGTGCATTGTATGGTGATGCTTGAAGTTCGTGGGGGTGTTGCTGATGTGTGCCCGCGGATATTGGCTCCACGATTTCTTCTACTGGTACAGGTGGTTGTTTTGGTAATGGGGTGGATTCGGGATTTTGTTGTGGGCATGGCAGCTACCTGGTGTTAAGTTACAGCCCGGTTGAAAGTAGCTAGAGTGCTAAGGCGCGGGGAGAGGAAAGAGGAGGTTTGGGTGCAGACTGGAGTTAATGAGGATCGGGAGAGATGATGCTCAAACATATGTGGAAATTCTTTGGGGTGGGCTCTCGCTCCTGTTATGGCTGGCGCCTCGGGGTTGGGGGTGGCATATAGCACACTTTATGCCGTTCTAAGGTCTGCAGGGGTGTGGGGCGAGAAAGGGTCCCGGCGGGGTTTGGGTTTGAATCAAATTGAATGTGTAATGATATGATAGATTCCGCCCCTAGGTTATGTGCCCGATCAAGTGTGAACAGGCCCGGCCTAAACATAGCTGTTGCGAATATTTCGGGTCTTTGGTCGTCTGCCCATCCTCACTGTTCGCACCACTTTCTAGGGCACGATGCTGGAACGAGTGATAATTCATGGGAGGTAGGAGGTATATTCCTGCCTGAGGGGTTTTGTTCGAGCCCTATGTTTCCCCATCAGCAGAGTGAGCCTTTCCCTTATAGCCGGGAGTCTCTCCCAGGAGAACCACCATCACTTGAACAATCCTTTGATCTTCCCGTGCCAACTCAATTCATATACAAGCGGTATTACTCGCAGGGATTTGCATCAGGTGTGGAAATTTAGTACTTTCCTTTAGATAGTAAGCGCCACCACCCTCATTGCCCGCTCCCGCGCTATTCAAGCAAATCAGCTAATCCATAAGCGAGAGACAGCAATTCATCCCTGATGGCCATCCACCTCAGTCGAATTCCTCTCCCAGCCTCCGGCAACCGCAAACGCCGTGAGCAGCCGCAGTACTGCCACCACGGCTTTCCATGTCTCTCCCCGAAAGCCTGGGAACTCTACATCCAATCCAGCCAGAACGCCCGCCAGGATAGACTCTGGCAAAATGAAGAACAAGAGAAACTCCGCACCTTCAGCGCCGCGCGTACAGAGAATGAGCCCCTGGGCACCCACTTCCTCTTCGAAAACTATAAGAAGGGGACTGGGGGGGTGAGTTCGTGTTTCTCTGGTGATAGGGTTGTAAGCTTTACTTCTGGGATGGAGGGGGAAAGAGGAGGGAGCGTTGAGAGGACCGCGAGGTTCATGGATGACGCTTACCCTACGCAGGTACCGGTATGGGAGAGAAAAGAGCGGAAGGTTTCACCGCTTGTACCTATCCATCCGTCGACGCAGAAACCTGAAAAGTCGGGTGAAGAGCAGGAGTCCATTGAAGCTATGCTTGAGCGCTGCCGTGGAGCGGGGAATTACCGGAAGGGACTCGCGCAAAAGGAGCTTCTTGGAATGCGGGGGAAGGGGTTCTTGTCCGAGGAGATTAGTCTATTTGAGAGGGCGGCTGTGGAGGGGAGGGCGTTGGAGGAGGGATTTCCGGTGCATAAGGATGAGGATTAATGTATTGTACAAGTGTGGAGTGCTTTGTGCGAAGCGTCTGGGAGGGGCGGATTGTGGATAACTAGACTTCGGGATAGGTGTGTGGTACATGGGCGGTGGTTAGGCTATGTCTCACCACTATCTGTCTGTCTTTCTGCTCTCTGCCGGGGCGGGAGAAATATAAGCTTTTCTTTGAAATTTGCCTGTTTGCTTCATTAGTTTTCGTGAACGGTTGGTAGTGTCTGCTTTGCGCACTTTACGCTTTGGGTTATTCTTAAAACGGGGTTATTTTGGAATTTTATGGGTTTGCATAGTATGTCCCCGTCCTTTTATATAAGACGAAATTTGTCATAATAATATCATGTTACCGCGCCCACATAGCCTGAATACTAGGGGGTCGCGATTCTGTAATCCTGTTAAATATTGTTCACATCTGCTTCGCTGGGTGCTGCATATCCTGTCGCGGTTAGGACGTTAATCGCCACCACTTTTGCTACGGGTTCTCTTCACTTTATATCTAAACCGTGGGGGGATTGGGGGAGGTTATGGTGGTGTGAGGTATCCAATTCCCTACTTGGGTATAGTACTGCGCGCTCAAGGGAATCATTGTTATATCTGATCTGGTCTGGTTTGGTGCCTGGCCTGTGGTTTATGACATTATAGTCTAAGTTACTTATGAATAGTAAATACTAACTAAGAGGTCCGAGCCGATTGCTTGATGATCTACCTAATTAGACGTTTGCTTCGCTCTCTCTGTCCTAATGCCTGTGCTTGGTAATAATACGACAACCCGAGTGAGCGTGATGGTGGGAATAATGGGAGGGAGAAAGTTAAAAGAGAGCAAAAACAGAGTCGAAAGATATCTGACTTGATGGAAAATATGGAGAAAGAATTCTGCTAGGCTTCCGCGTTGCTGAGGGCAGGGTGTTATTAGGCAGGGGGACTAACCGTGGGGAGGGGGAGGGGGCATAAGCGCCAGCTGCCTTGAGGTCCTGAGTGGACTAAACTACCCTGTTATATATGATACTGCCCTCCATCTATATATATATGCTGTCTGGAGTATTCGATGAGATCGCTGCCATATGCTCACATTCCAACATTACACATTCTTCCGACCTTCCTTGCTTGCCGGGAGCGAACTTCCACTATGTGCCAAAGGCGCTTCAACTCTGGAAAGGCGGGTGGGGCACTAGGAAGAGGGAAAAATCTATAAGAAACACCCGAACAAGCGCAAACATTTCAGTAGGCTGAGAATTGCGGGGGGTAAACGATGGCGCTCGAGGCCTCGAGTGGGCCCTGCTAAGTCCTCTTGTACTACACTTGTGCAGTGCCTCCTCCGGGGAACTTACTCCCTGGAAGGTCTCCCAGTGCGTATCTTGCGTGCCATCTCTCCTATCATAGCTGGATATTACCGGCCCTAGTGGTTCCCACAAGATAACTTTAGGGGGAAGGGCCCTAAAGCGACCGGCCTGTCTCAAGCCGGGGAGGGAATGCGCAAAAGGCGGGCTCAAACCAGATGGCGCGGGGGGTTCTCAGTCATCATCTCCACCATATATTCTTTGCCTCTAGTGAGAGGGTGGAATCTATGGGGTGCTGGCATTTTTTGAAAACCTTTGGGAGCGTTTGGTAAGGTTAGGAGGGAGAGGGCGGGAGTGCGTCTAGTACTGGGTGAACTTGGTGCTTGGAGTACTGGCTTTATCCCGCATGCCATGAGAGGTTGTTGTTGATTGCTATTTACTGTTAGGTTGATTAAATACTAGCGATCTCTTTATTGGAGGGTTAAGGGGGTCTTTCTTGAGCAATTTTGCTAATTTCTTGCCTCAAGGGCATATCACATCCTAACGGTTGCATTTTTCTCTTTGCAACGACCAAGTGAGGTACAGGACGATACCAGTAGATAGATCGCCGAGAAAAGCTGCATGGGGCATAACTTCCACAAGCTTTTCTCCGATACTGCTATTCTGAGCAAATGACCATTTTCTTCCATTCTTCATTTTTGTTCTAATAGTGGAAGATATTGGATGCAGTCGGTGGGCACTGGCGAAAAATCCGACTTGGAGTATAGGTGAGCTTGTGTCGGCTTAGCCAGTAAAAGACACTGGCCATCTTAATTAGAATCCTGCGGCGGAGCTGGCTGAGATGCGGACATCCACGGTCGGGAGACTTAGACTTCCTGAAAGATGTAGTCTATCAACTGGCGGTATGGGGACAAAGTGGCTGGTTGTGACTTATTCTGTCATTGTGCGCATCCGATCTCCCGGATTAGTTGGCTGCATATCATACCAGTGATGGAAAATTGAGGGCTCGATCTTCTCTGTCGGGAAATCCTGCTGTCGGCCTCCGGGGTCTTGATTATGGGGGTTGTTTGGGGAGTCGGGGGTGTTGGCTAGGGGGGTGGGAAACGATTTGTAGAGTCTGGTCGCACGTGGAGAACTCTTGGTGAGCCTGCACAATACCGTGACGAACGCTTAGAGTTTGGTAATGTTAGGTTGAATTTTCTGTTGTAGTTTCTGATCTAACTTGATGACCTCGAATTTTCTAGTCTAGTAGCTTCTGATGTCCGAGTGGCTAGGGAAAGCGCATTTGGCTTTGGTTTGGTGAACTATGGTGTAAGCGAGCTTGCTTGTCAAAAGGAGGGAATAAGAGTTGGAATTATGTAGGTGTTCGGTCTGCCGCTGTTTTAGAATTTGGGGGAAGATGCTTTGGGGGGTTATGCTGCGTGAGCAGGAGGTATGATACTATTGCTTGGAGTATTATAGATTGTTATTAAGAGCTTTATGCTGATTGCTGTAAATAATTGGCTGTTAGAGGTGGGTGGTAGCGAGGAGGGAGCGGTTGGGCATCATTTAAAATCACTCGGGTATCACCTGCAGTGGGCAAGCGGATAGCTACGGTCGGGAGGGGGGACGGAGATATTGACCCAATTGCTAACTAATTGTGTAGCATAACGGGAATCTCAGTCCGTTGGCTACCTTACGCAGTGGATCCCCATTTTTTGGGGCCCTCAGCTTGGCGCTACTTGGATCGAGAACTTCAACAAGCCGTTTGAATCATGAGAACTGCTTCTTTCTGACACGGAAGTGTGGAGCGTGACTGGGCGGCTTGTGGTATTTTATGGAATGGTTAGTAAGTTCTAAAGGAAATCGGGGAATTTCTATGAGGTGGTATACAAAAGGCACAGTTCATGATAACCTCTCTTGATCTAAGTTAACTCATGAGTGGTTCCTCAATTCTGTAAACTGTCTGTTCAAAGTTTCTTTGCTGAAAACTGCTCTCTACATGTTTCTTATCTGATGTGATCCGAAACGGAACTTCTAAGTTCCTTGGGGCTAAGAAAATAGTCTGTAAAGTGGGCTCGGTTTTTGCGTAGAACGGCTACTAGCTTGAATTGTCCTGTACTAACTTATTGGTACTTGTAGTCGTTTTTGGTGGCGAATGAATGTGCTGTAAATAGTAGGGAACGCAATGGCGAAGGCCTCTGAATGCCATGAGGTCTCAAAGTAGGACGCAGCCGGACTGGCTGGTAACCGAGAGGGGAATACTCTTGGACAGAAGCTGTGAGTGACCTCCGAATCTATCGCCTGATGAATCCGGTACTTATTATGCGAGCACTGCGAGGACGGCTTCGGTAGACGAACGTTGAAGAAGGGACGGTAGGTGGGGTGGGATTTTTTTTTTTTTGCTTCGGGGATGAGGGCACTAGAAATATCCTTATCACAGGGTTCAAAAGATTTATCATGGCTTATCTCCATCTGGGGTTGGAGCATAGGCTGTGGGCTTTCCTGGCTCATATCCAGGACGGACGAGGCTCGGAGTGTAGGAGCTGGTTGTGATGCGCTGTAATGATATCGGTTATGTCTTCCCATTTACTCGTAGAACACTGTGTCTTGGGAGGTAATGGTATGCCTCGGAAATTATAACATTGGGCGCAATTTTAAACTAAAGTGTAGTAATTGAGGTATTACTGGTATATCATAAAAAATGTATGGTTTTTTTCTTCTTTTTTTTTTGGAAAGCCATAGTTTTATTGTTTGGGACACAAGGAGGTCTCTTATTTTTCTCTAAGCTCTCTGCGCATGAACTTGGAACAGGCTTTATTTTCTTCTTGGGTTTGGCTCGGCGTGGCCAAGCAATTACTACTGGGGGAACACTGTGTTTTTGCGTACTGTACGGATGGCCCTAACTTGCGGGTTCGGAATCACTTTCTGTATGACGCTGAGGCTCAAGGAGACCATCGTTAAGCTAGCACACAGATCTGATAGGCGTGAAATTGCTAGAGCACAAGCTAGAATGAGTACAATAAAAAAGAGAAAAAAAGAGAACTATCCCCTAGCATTCATGAAATGAACCAGCCCTTTTACCACCAAATCTATCACCGACATCCAAGGGATCCTACTTTCTCTATCTCTAACAGAAGCTTGTAGGTCATTGAATCGTTGTTGATACTCTTCGCGTTCTTTCTGCTGCACTCCTTCCATGTGCTTGACCCGCCTATGCCACTCGTCCTCCTGCTCTCGAATTTCCTTCCTCCTTTCTTTTCTCAAATTCTCCCTATCGTTCTCCACCTGGGCTAGTTTTTCCTCAATTCTCTGCCTCTCTTCGGAGAGAACCTCCTTGAGCTCGTCGTCCTTATCTTTCAACGCTTGCACCCACTCCGCCCTCACAGCGCTCAAAGCCACCTCATGGTTCTTCTGCAACCGCGCGAGCTCCGCGTTCACCGCTTCCCCGGCCGCAGTCTCGTATAATTCCTTGCCCTCATTCACGAGCTCATGTTGGATCCCCAACGTCACGCGGCCCATCTTGACAAGCACGTCGATAAGGTCCAAACCAGACTCTCTATCACCAAGGTACTTGGCAACTTTAGCGCCACGGCTTAACATTCCCTTCCAGAACTCCGGGTTTTCCCTCAATTCCTTAACGCGTCTGTTGCCGACCTCCTCGGGGACGTTTTTCCAGTGTGTTGTCGCGAGGAATACGTGATTGAGGGCATCCTCACCGCAAAGCTTCCGGAACATGCGTAAATTCCTGAGTGCCGAGCCTTCCATTTTAACGGCGGATATGGGGTGCAGGTAGATTATTCCCGAGAGTTTGAAGTTCTCGCGGTAGCTGAATTCCATCCATGTCGCTATGTCGAGGAGGACATCTGTGTCTGTGCGGTAGGTGTCGTTGAATCCGGGGGTGTCGACAAGAGTGATGTTTTGGCCTTCGTGTTTAAACCGGTAGGAAGCTATTTTGTCGGTGCCTTTTTTCCCCTCTCCTTCTTAGTAAATGCTTGTTTCTGGTGTCAAAAAATCGGTTGGGATGGAATGGGGAGAATACAAGACTCTAAACCGTCCCCGACCGCAATCTCGTTGAGTCCTGTGACTTGGCGTATGAGGTGGCTCTTCCCTGCGCCCGTAACACCCATAACTGCTATCACTATTTCGTCCTCCATGAGGGTCTTGTAATCGATATCTTCTAGTTCCCATGGGGAAGGTGGTGTGTCTGCGACTAGGGGTTCCATAGAGTAGATGAGGCTCTTGACCGTTCTTTTGCCGACCGTACTGAAGGTTAAGTTATTGAATCGAAAACCGTCCTATATAATACTTCTGTAGGAGCGCTGCTCGGAAGCTTCCCCGCTTTATCGAGCTCGACATATCGAACTGGTTGCGGCTGACTGGGGGATAGGACTGCAGTACGTACGGTTGCCTGCCGGTACCGTACTCGTACATGAACCCCAACGGCGTGAGGTGTTAGCATCAATTTGGTCACCGTGCACAGAGAACAACTAACGCACTGCCACGTCGGTGATCGATAATACGGTACGTTACGGTTGCCTAGAATGTTTCGGCTTAGCGTCCTTCCGGGCCGCAAGTGGCCCCGCCTGTGATGTGGCCCCCCATCACGATACGACGGTAGTCCTGGTAGAAATTCGAGTTCGGTAGAGTGTTCCGAATATCTGGGAGAGGCAATGATTGGGTGTGCTAGTAAATTTGGCTTTGGAGCACTACCAATATCATTTTTGGCTAGGGTGCTACGGCATACCTGGATGGGGCAACGAATGAAGCTGGGGTTTGTTGGGTTGGGGCTCTAGGAGGTAGTGTAGTTGTGTTGTCATATTCGTTGGGGCATACGGTACTCCAGCCATGGGGATAGAGGCAGGGCGCAATGGGTGCAATGATCGGCAGAGGGTAGGCCATGGTCTACAAGCACAGCGCCGGGGATTCTTGTGGGGATCGGAGTTGTGGGGAGTGGGTAACTTTCACAGTTGAGGGGAGGGGGAAGATCTGAAGCATACCTGACCAATCCGGGCTTAATTAGTGCGAAGTGCTCGAGTACTGTACAGTATCTGTAGGTATCTGTAGGCTAGCTTTAGTTCGAGATTGAGAGTAGGATGACGCTCTGGGCAGGCTACAAGCATTGTATCAGGAAAAATATTAGTGGTTGTGAGTGAGTTATCATGTTTCTTAACACACGGATTTAAGTTCTTAATAGAGAGTGGGTTAAGAATCATCCTATCACGGCTTTGGTCACAAAACGGGAGCAGAATACTGAGCAGGCTGGTGAGAAAACCCTGGATGAAATTCTTATCAAACAAGTCAAGCCCTAATACCATGGCGGCACACCGTTGAAAGGGTCTACTTCTTCGAACTCTTCGTCCTCATGGCACTCCTGTTCGGTTGTCGTACTAGGCGATGCTGCTACCTTCTTCTGCATCTCCCTAGGTAATTCCTCAGAATCTCTCGGAGAAAACGCCGGTGGTGTTCTTGCAGGTGCTGTCGGCAGTCTTGAGGGCGGCGGTGGGAGTTGTCTAGCTGGATCATGTATTTCCACGATTGCAGGCGTCCACACGCTCCAGACGTCTAAGTTCTCCGCATTGTCGTTGCCATATTTGAGGAACCCTGGGGAAAGGATTAAGTCCACCCGTAAACGGTCTTGAGGGTCGTAGTCTTCGTCACCAAGTCTACTCTTCACCCGGGGGTCGTTGGGAATGAAGAGTCGATCGTTGTGGTCAAACCAAGGCTTAGAGAACATGTATAGCTCGGAAGATTGCTTGCTCATTTTCTCGCCGAGTTCTATAGCGTACTTGACTATCACGCGGAGCCTTTCGCTGTGCACACGCGGTTCTCGGGCAGATAAACTGGGCCAGTGGGTGGTGGTGATTGGTCTGAGGACTTCTTCGATGTTGCGGACGATATCCGTTGCGTATTGCTCTTTGTATGATTGGAGTGGGTAGGATTCTTGGCCTCTCAATGGCCATCTCGTACACGAGTAAAATGCCTGGAGACTGCTCGCTCGCCAGCGCTGTGCCTCTGCTCTATCAACTGTGTTTATCAGCATGGTTCACAGGGCTAGGAGAGGAAGGTATACTGTGACACTTTATCTGGTACATGTCTTGAAATTGTCGATAAAAATTCGGCGGCGTTCCGGAGAAGGGAGAAAGAAAGATTTGACGGCATATCATGTTCCCAAGCACCGCCTGGACCAAATGCGAAGCTTTGAAGAGCTCCTTACTGCCCCAGTCACTGTTGTCCCAAGACACCTCTTCCAATTCCTTTCTGAACTCCGGGAACTTGCTTATATCGAACTCTGCTATCTTGATATTAAAATAGTCCCTCGCCCAGTCCGAGCACTGCCGAAATATTTCTCGGAATTGGGAGCTGATGGCCTCATGCGACTCGCGCGCAGCACTCTTTGTTTTTTCGTACTCTTGAGTTTGAAATTTTCTGAGTTCTTCGGTTTGCGCATCTCGGATTCTCTCGCTTTCCTCTAATTCATCTCTAATCTTTGTAATTGTATTCTTTAGCACCGTGGCCTGGGTCTCGAGGTCTGCTTTATCGCGTAGCAGGCGTTCATTAGCTTCATCAAGTTTTGCATTCTCTTTTGCTAGGTTTGCTCGCATGGCATCTAAGGCTCCATTGAGGTTGATGGCGTTATTAAATGCGTTTTCGTCGGCCTTTTTGGAGTTTAGTGGCAGTGACCCAGCATCTCCGGCATAGCCCTGGGGAAGCGTTAGAGGTTTTCTAGGAAATAGGGAAGAGTTTTTCTCACAGGAAGATAGCTTTTTATGCTGCGCCCTCTCTTATTGGAGGTCTGGACTATCTGTGATTCCATGGTGCTTCTGGTATTCTGGCTTGGATAGGGCGATTCTCTTCTGTATTTGAGGGCGGGCGGCGAGTGTCGTGCTCAATCGTGGGATCTATGCACAAGATTCTTTCAGAGCGCAACGTGAATGATTTCGTAGTTATTGTGTTAGATTATGTGGTCACAGAGTACTGCGAGGCGTCCGTCCAATAGAAAAGTTAGGACGGCCATTTCCCCGCACAGAAAAAGCAAAGACGGACGCGCAGTGAGCAACTGTTTCAGCGAGGACGAGTACTGTATTCGATTACAGGTGAACCCCGCAGGGAACTGGTTCTAATTGCGACGATCTTGAGGGTTTTGGAGAGCCGAGAGATTAACTTGGACGGATCAAGCAAAATACAGCTGTGTTGACACGTTTTGGTGCATGGAGGTTGGGTCGAGACCTCAAGGCAGCAGCGGGAAAAACTAAAAATGAGACCGTCGGGCGCTTGGTGTATTGAATTTCTGTCTGAATTGCCGTAAGATACAAGCCCGCGAATATGGATTGTCCATCTGGATTATCATCTCGTATCGTAGGAAACTGAGGTCAGTTTGTTCATCCAACACCACGGGATTATCACTAACTTGCATTAACGTTAACTACAATAGAAAATTTTCGTTCTGCACTGACAATATCTAAAATGTCAAATGAACGCCACAGGCTGGTAGTAGGTGGTATGTTCTCCTTCGCTTTCGGTTTCCGATATTCTAATCTGTGGATTAAAGTGGATTTTGGCACGACATACTCTGGTAATTAGCGTCTCCCTTCAATAGCGGATACTATGGCTCACCGATACCTCTAGGGCTAGCATATATTCACACGACAGAGCCTGACTATAAAAAAATAGAAGTAATCGACAGCTGGCCAGGTCGGGGAAACACCAACCATGTCAAAGTCCCCACCGAAATCAGTTATTCGGAGAATGGCGCAACTTGGGGCTATGACATCCCCCCGAGCGGGACCCGCCATGGCTTCTTTAAACTTCTCCTAGATGTGAACGCTGCAACACAGTACGACAACCCCCGACTGGCCACATCGAACCCCCAATCTATGGATCGCTCGTACGCAAACACCCCACTTCCCGCGGGGAAGACGGCGGTAGAAATTACAACGGATTACCTCAAGCTGCTGTACGCGCACCTTATGAGGACACTACGCCAAAGGCTTATCCGTACATTGGATAATACGCCGATTCAATTCGTTTTGACCACACCGGCGATATGGAGTCACGAGGCGCAGAACGCAACCTGTCAAGCGGCTAAGGATGCTGGATTTACGTCGAGGGCTGGGGATACATTGACAATGGTTTCAGAGCCGGAGGCTGCGGCGTCATATTGCCTTAAGGAGATTTGCCATGAACGCTCCGAGAGTGATAGCCCTCTCGAGGTAGGCTTTCTTCTGCCTACGCGTTCTGTGTTGGGGTTAACAGAGTCTAGCCTGGCGAGCGGGTGGTAATTTGTGATGCTGGGGGCGGGACTGTGGTAAGTCACTTTGGATCCCACTAGCATTAGAGGTTGCTGAGTGCACAGGATTTGATAACCTACACGGTCGAAAAAGTAAGTCCTAGGCTAAGCCTATACGAAGCCGCCGTAGGCTCTGGTGGGAAATGCGGGTCAGTCGCAGTAGACAGAGCGTTCCTCAGCCTTTTAGCGTCCCGCATTGGGCCTGGCTTTAGGGAATGGCCCGCTCGAAAGACTGACCCACAGAGCTCCCTTATGCGCAGTTTCGACACGGCAAAGAAGGAGTTTGGAACTACAGCTCGTACGGACTTCTGGCGGATCCCTGTTGGGTATGTGAGAGATGACCCCGCAAATGGGATTGAGGATGGAGAATTGAGATTGACGATGTGAGTACCTTAAACTAGCTGATACTAGTATTAATGAGGGCCGGTGGGACTGAAGCATTGAGTAGGGCTGATATGAGGGGTTTGTTCGACCCAATCGTCAAGCAAGTGATCTCTCTGCTGGGGCAGCAAGTTCGGGATTCTAACAAATTGGATTCCTCAAACAAGGTTTCTGTATATTACCCTTTGCCAGATATTTTATGACTAAGCTAATTAATAGACAATTTTCCTGGTTGGCGGCTTCGGTGAATCTGCATATCTCTACAAAGAAGTGCAGGCTTGGGTTAGGTGGCAGTCCTACCATATCCGAGTTATTAATCCCAATTTTTCGTAAGCTTGCCGAAACCCCATAAACCAGTTCCTGTAGTCGCATACTGAGGGTCTATAGCTGGTCTGCCGTGGTCCGAGGCGCGGTTCTCCATGGCGTTGAGGGCATTGTCCATACACGGAAGTTAAAGCAACACTACGGCGTAGTGATAGCGAAAAGATTTGAAGCAGGTCTACATGATGAAGAAGACTCCTTCACGGATCCTTATTATGACACAAAATATACTCGGGATAATGTTGAGTGGCTAGCAGCAAAGGTATGCGCTCGCTTCTACTGCTTCGCTGGATGCAAGGTTGAAAAGCAAATAGGGCGATGACGCCAACAATGAAAAAGTAATTTCGATACCCTGTGGGGCATCCTTCCGTCCGGGTGATCAGCGGGCAATAAGGCTCTCCCTTGTGGGGTGCAAATTTGATAATCCGCCTCCGAGCGCTAAGCACTGGAGTAGGTTACCCCGTCCTTCAGGAATTGGCAAGAGACTAACAACAGAAAAGTGGTGGATGCGTTAGGGACAGTCACCTGTGATGTGAGTATGATGCCACCGTCAGCTTTCCAGATTAAGCGATCGGGGTTCTTTTTTCAAAGCGGTGTTTCCAGGGCTAGTTTCGCTGTCGACATGAAGGTTGGGTCAGCCGATTTGGAGCTGGACTTGGTGCATGCCGGAAAGTCGTATGGGAAAGCTACAATTGAATACTAAAGCCTTTGTGGAGATATATGGTGCAAGATGTTTTTCAGGTCAATTTATGTGCGTTGTGCTGCTCGGAGGGCCTTTAGATAACGAGTGATGCGTGGTGTACAAGTATAGCTTGCTGGTAGTCTTAATTTGTTGAGTTCTTAACAAGGTGGGGGTGGTGAGTGAAAAGGCGGTAATATTATTAGAAGGCAACTTCGCTCCTGTTAAAGGCATATTTACATAATCTTTCGCTACAGTCTTACAGTTATGATAATATTATTATAATATTATCATACTTTCAAACCAGAGATTTAATTGTGGAACAAGGGCACAGATGGGGCCGCTCTCTTTAGGTTATGGGGCAAATCTAATAGATCCTAAACTACCCTAGAGATTACAGATTGCTCAAGAAATGATAATAATAATAATAATAATATAATATTATTATTATGATAATGGAATAAAGGTCACCTTTCATCTGCTAAGATTGAGTGGACCGAAAAGTTCTAGCGATACCCTCTGCCCCAACCCCAACCTCGACAACGTAATCACACTATTGCCTTCGGTATTGCTATCGACCTCACTGCCATCACCAGATGCCTCCACACCAACACCCTCCACATGAACACCAAGCAATTATTGCCCTTGACACCACGTTGACAGCCATAATGACCCCTGTAATCAAACATTTTCAGGGAGTCGTAGCCGGTGTTGTGGAGACTCACTGCGCGGCAAGGGATTCGCTCACCCCCGAATACGGCCGGGGTGTGCGTGAGGGGCGCACTTTTTTCCTTACCCAACTGAGCGACAGGATTGACGAGCTAGAGGGGGATGGGGATTTGTCCATCGTGAGGAGTTGGGTTATTCAGCTGAGAAAGGAGGAAGCAGAGAATGCGCTGGGTGATAAAGCCAAGGAGGATCAGGGTTTGTTCTCGCCCGGCGTCGTTTTGTAGTGAGGATCATCGGCTGACAAAGTCTCGGGTGGTTATAAAGAAGTGGGGGTAGGGGAGGGCACGCCGGGACATAAAGAAGTGGTCGGGGAAGGAGAAGCTCGTGGAGGGGGCCAGGGCCATATGGGGACACTGGGGGAGCCTGGGTTACCACATTACTCCAATCTTCGAAAAAGATATCGGGGAAACTCTGAAGATGGTGAGGAATCGGAGCCTTGCAGGAAGAGGGTTTGCGAGCGATAAGGCCCATTGGTGCCCGGGCTTGGATCCACTCACTTGCGCTACTCTTCTAGCACTTTGGGACGTCTGTTTTTGTATTTCCGTTGGAATAGGCGCTAGTTATGGAGTTCCCACATCCGGAGTCGGTAGGAGCAATTGTCAAAGCTCGGTATCAGGGGTCTTGAACACTTTCCGAAAGACTTTCTATCTGCGAACACTACTGTGGGAATCTGCCCCCTTGAGTTACTTATCCGGAGGTGAATTGTATGTGTCTTCAACAGGAATGTGTAATTGGTGTGAAATTGAAGTTTGGAACCACCGCCACAAGTGAAGCCATCACGCGAAAGGTGATTTTTTTCCTTGTAGTACCAACCTTAGTATGAATGTACAAAAGGGTTTAGTTAGAAATATTGTCATTTAAAGGACGAAATGACCGTCATCTATTGTCACTCGGTTTCAGAGACCGTGGCGGAAAATGGGGCTGGGATGGTGTTGTGCAGATGGTTGCCGGCGTGGGAGGAATAGATAGCAGTCAACTTTGATGGAAATCGAGCAGCCAAATGATGTTGGGCTCTTGGTAAATTAGGTGGAATTATAGGAAGTCATATGATAGAAGAAGAAAAGAAGGAACTTACAACCTATCATCCCTAGATTTCAATGACTGAATCCTATCAACTAGATACGTAAGCATGAGTGAATCTTCCTTGTGGTTCTATAAACCACACAGCTCATCTTTTCCTTGCTTAACTCTGAGCCTCACTATTATCCATCTTCCTAACTTCCCGGAAGTGCTGACATTTATCTTATATGCCATGATGCTTTCAGGCTTCGATATGCTCTACATGGTCCTAATACCCTCAGCGCTGATCTAAACGACCTTATCACCTTTCTCCAGGGGCAACGGAATTAAGATTGGTGGTGTACTGCACGTCGTCCCGGGCGAGTCGCATTTCTATCACTCCATCGTGCCCATTTTTAACAGCCCAGGGATGTTTGCTGCATCACGGGTGAGGTATTCCACGCTCCTTTCAATGTTGTCCTGCGGCGCGGCGCAAATCCTTCCCTGCGATGACGAACGCCTAGTACGGGTAACTTAGGTCCCAGGTTGAATCTTTAGCCCTGTCACCAAAGGGGAGTTTGAGGATATTAGCAACATCTGGGACACACATTACAAAGGACTCCGCTTCATGTACATTTCCGGCGAGGGGGTTCTTGATCGTCAAACTCGGGGCTAGTACAGTCCATGAATTGGCCGACAGGGTGTTTGTCTGTTGGTTTGAAGAGAAGCTGTTTTAGATGGGTCTTGATAGTGAGCTTGAGCCTGTAGGGGCTGCAGGGTTTTCAGGGCTCGGGAGTGAAAAAGAGCCAGATTCAGCATTAAAACCTAGCCCACGCCCTTTCGAGACCGATTGTCCAACCCTTGTGGTTGAATGGGGAACTTCAGAGTCTCTTGCACACCTTCAGGTTGATGCTCAGTGGCGGTTGGAGAGCTTGGCTGGAGATGTGAAAACTGCGATTGTCATTACTGTCTTGGAATCAGAAGGAAGCTTCCATCTAGAGAAATGGGAATTGGCAGACTCTGACGCACACCATCTGTCTGATCCGTCCATATTCCCGCCAACCATAACCCAGGAAGCCGGGGTCAATGGAGAGAAAGTCCATATTATTGTAAAAGGTGTCACTAAGACTAGTTTTGTGATAGATTTTGCGAGAATTATGCTTCACCGGCCACTATCACGCTGCGGTGAAGGTCACTTTACCTTCAGCAAGGAGGACTTTGTCGGTAGTATTGCGGGCCGTGTCTGGAGGAACTCAATAAGGCGGGATTCTGATGTTCGTATTATTGGTCACCTTCCCTGTGCTACTGTATTTACTCGAATGAGCAAATACCTCTGTATGCAAGTCTATCTCCTCCAATTCCTGTCTCAGCCCACTAACTTTATGGGTTTAGTTTGACAGGTTAAGAGAATTGTGAGTACCAGTGAGCGAGATCCAGCAGGCTCAGCACACTCAGGCTTGACAGTGTGAGAAAAATGTTACCATTTCTTGAGAGGGGTTTGGTCTAATTACGGAGATAGTCTTGCATACGAAGATCGTGGATTATATGAGTAAATATGGTAATTTCACACATTGTAGTAAAGGCTAATTTATTGAGCAGTAGAGCAATCGCAGAGTGGGAAGGTAATTGGGTTAACTGTTGTGGATAAGACCGATATAGTGTGGGGACATTGTTGATAGGCAGGTTTACCGGACACATTGCTTTGGTATACTGTAAGAATCCTATATTTGGGGTTGTAGTACAACAGGTAACTACGTGGAATAATTTATAGGCAAGTCTCCTATTTCTGCATAAAGGAGATGAGAGATACTAACTTTTCGGATAGATCAGCAAAAAGAGTGTCCAGGGTACTCGCATTCCTGTCAGATCCGGACGCTGAGAATTCATCGGAATCTTCCTGGCCACCCAGCCTGCCCTTAGAGAGCAGCACAGCGGTTGCATTCCACTACACCGGACGCAACACCCCTTACTCCGATTACACCTGGTGCACCTGGATGGGTATTTTCTCTCACTGGTCTCTAGAAGACTTCTGGTAATGCAGGACCGCTAGTGGATCTCATAGATTGGATGCCTATCCTTGTACCTGCTGGCATCTACATACATATAAATATTTCACCATCAGAGCAAAGTCATTTAGAAGAAAAATGCTTTGAGAATAAGATGACTAACCTTTGATTGTCCTTGTACCAACTGAGACATAACATACCTCTTATTTATATTTCATTGCAGATAACAACTTGGGCATAAAGCTTTGAGGTATTTGCACACCGTCCCTTTGTGATACTGTCAGGAACGTAGAAAGAACACACCTGGGCTGACAGGCCGAGTACTAGCAGAGATATGCTGGCTCAGGTATCTGCCTACTGAGGTATTTCAAGTTGCCCATTTCTGCTGGCTGACCTCAATAGCCATGGTGACATTTCGAAACCTACATTATTCCATTCCCCTCAGATAGGGATTCCAAGGCACTCTGTCTGGTTGTTGTCAGCCTGCTGGTTGAAGAGCTATCGACACCATTGTACTTTGGTAGCTTGGGTAAGTACATGCAGAGTGTTAGCTGCTAAGTGCTACAGGCATACGATGGCTTCAAACCATATAGCATTCGATTCCTCTTGGCGAGCGGATTCCAATGAGGCCCTTCCTGACTCCAGCAGACACCTGCCTGCTGCAGTATCTGTGGTTTTCTACCTGCTGTCCTCTAAAGGTATGCAGACACTTTGGGACATACACCATTGTAATGACCCTATAGATAGGTACCTACAGTGGACGAGACTTAAGCCCATATGGTATGCCAAGAGGTAACCAGAGTGAGACTAGACCAGTATACTCTGTATACCACTAGTAGGCATGAGTTGGTACAAGCGTCTACAAAGCAACTTGGTGACATAGGGTTAGACAGTGTAACCCGGGTAGGCCAAAGTTACCCTGATGGGTAGAGTAACCTTAGGAGGGCTTGTTTGGGTAAAGTTAAGGAAACATAGTAAACATTGCACAGGGCTCTGGGGCAACATTATAATATTAGGTGGTGACACAGACTCTCGAAGAGCATAAACATATGAGGGGTGAAGTTACCCTACCTTGAGAACATCATCACCCTACGTTGGGGAGTCAGTTACCCTACTGGAGGACCCCAGTTACCCTACCTTCACTGACAAAGTCATCTGTGGAGTTAGGTGAAAGTTATCCCACTATTATGGGGCTTTTAGATATTGATAGGGCCGCTTCATAGAGTACAAAATAGGCTACTGATGGAGCAGGAGTGGTCCAAACCTCCGGTAACTTTGAGGAGATATTCCTAATACCCCCCTTTGGCCCCAGCATTGGTACAGTGTGACAGCACGGTACCGCTGTGTAGTTGTGTACTTCCTAGTAGGGTACGGTCAGTAGGAACACTCCCATAAGACAAGATGTGTCGTCGCATCCATCTGACTGAAAGCTGTTCGCTGGATACATAAGAGGTGTGAGGGTGACCGCCTTCTGGGGCGCCACCTGAATAATGCCTGGGAACCTCCTATGGGTATTCTTTGACCTTCAGGTAGTAGTATGGTTAACTGTGAGAGGCTTGGGGCTAACCGGGAAGCTGCAAAGTTTCCAGGACAACTACCCCAAAACCAGTTTCAGACTACCCCGTGAACTGTAGCATTACCATGGGTTATTAGTGGACTCTAGAGGTATGAGTCTTGTGATGATTTAAGAGGTTCCCAATGGATATTATCTGTACGGTGGGTATGTCGGTCGGCTACTGACATGGTACCGATCGGAAGGAGTTTTCACTCATGCAGATATAGATGGAGAGACATTACAGGGAGCACCTCCTATTTGTAGAGATAGTCAATATCTGAGCAGTCCGACTGCCTCTGGGTGTAGACTCACTCTAGGGCAGGTGAGTTGGACAGCCCTGAGCTGAGCAGGGTGCTCGCGAAAGGTCAGAATGGTTGACTGGTGTGCTCTGGCTTTACATTATTTTACTGAAACAAAAGCGAGAGATACCCTATTCTGATAACCAACCATCCTTAAGAGAACTTATTGAGTAAACCTTTCAGGCTTACCGATATTAAGTTTAACCGCTTGATTATACATTGAATTATCTTCTCTCATTTTGATCCTTACTTCTACTTTGATTCTTCAGTGCTATTACAATCTTAGGATCTGTCTTCCTACAGAGAGCTCCTGTTACAACCATTTGATTCTCCTTAATAGGCAGAATGAAATGCACCCTGTCCTGACACTGTCCAATGACTGGTTGAAGAGTTATCCACACTTTTGTACTTTAGGTCCTAGGCGAGTACTTTCAGATTGTTAGCTGCAGGGTGCTACAGGCATGCAGATGCTTTCAACTCTGGTATCTCATCACCTTGTGTCATGTAACCTCCATGACCCCTTGTGAGTTATAGTGTGAAATCCATTATCACACTCCGATGAGTCAGCTGTCTATTATTCTTCAATCAATTACAACCCATGAACCAACTTGAAGTTAAGTGCTCGAACGGGTTACATGCATGAAACCCCCATGACTGATAATATGAGTTATATATGAAAATCATTACATCATCTGACTCACAATTGTGAGTTATCAAAACAAGTAATCTATCATAACATGATCATAATACACTATTGTGTAGTCAGATAAGATACAATGAGTTGAATAACTTGGATATCATAGCGTGAAACATATATACCTATGTCTAATAAGTATTAGTGATGTCAAATCTGCATTGCTTAGTCACAATTTGTAATAGATACTGAATTTGGTTTTGTTTTGTTACTCTTTCCTCTCTTCTCCATGTCTCTTTGCTTTTGCCTAACACTTTTTCTAAAACTTTACATTTTCTTTCTTTCCTGGTATGATCATACTCATTTACATCTTCATTCATGCCTTTTCATTACTCACAAGCCCCAATCAATCTTGGCCTATACTTTTCTACATCTATTTGTTCCTCCCAAATAGAAGTTTGCATTTAAACTGACAGTATACAATGTTTCCGATGGGCCTCTGATTATTAGGGGTTGAATGAGGGTATTCATGGTGAGGGAATGCATTCCTTTTCTGATGGGTCATGGTTGCCATAATGGGTTAAGTGAGAGGTAGAGATAGAGATTCTCAAACCTTGGATGAGATTTAAGTTGGTTCAGAATGTGTTTGTTTTTATTTCACGGAGTAGCCAATAACATGGGCCATCTAGCAAGTGGGTTTGAGAATCTGAAAACGAACTTTGTTGAGTTCAACAGTTGAAATCTTATTTGCCAATATGAGAAGTTGGAAATATATCTACAAGTATATGCACTTTGTTATTTCCATCATGGCAATACGCAGCTGAACAGATTTTGTAGTATCTTGAGTGCTATACTACTAAGTTTTTCCTGTTACGATTTTTCTAACAAGGTAGAGTTGAGAATTTTAAACTAGGCTGAATATCTTAGTGGCCAAGAAGATAATAAAACATATAAACTAAGGAGATGTGTATTGCATCCAAATCCAAGGTTTAAGGACTCTGAAGGAAGGCTATGTATTCTGTATCTAGGTGATACTTCAAGTTGGAGACCACTTGCATTACGCACTGTCATTCTTTGATATTCTTCATTCTTGTATCGTACTAGGTATTTACTCATAGTTCTGTGGCATCTCCTTTCTTCCACTAATTTACCCTTCTTCATCTGCTTCCTTTTATTGTTTTATTATTATTTCAAATCCAATGTCTACTCTTGTGATAGCCCTTCCCCTAACCTTGACTAAAGGAGATACTAACACAATAAGCTAGTATAGTTCAGAAGTTACATGAAGTAACCTATAGGGTATTTTCCTGGATGATCAGGATGAAACCTTTTATGATGGGTATTGATAAGGAGAAGTTGGAAATGCTTGAGGGGTCTAGGATATAGGTTCCAAAAGGTGGAAAAGAGCCTGATTCGGCATACAAACCAACACTGGTACACCCATATGACAATTGCCAGTGTTGGCCCACTTTGGTTGTTGAAGTCAGAGTATCTGAAAGTGTATCAAGCCTCCAACCAGATGCAGGATCGTGGTAGAAGAACTGAGGGAACAAGACAAATTTTGTCTAGCGTATTTTTGCAGTAAAACCAGAAATGCGCCTATATTTTGAGATATGGGGGCTGGTGGAGATGCCACGCTGATACATCACTTGGGGCTATGATAGAGAGACTGATAGTGTTTTGAGGTGTACACAATTAGTGGAACTCATTGGAACTAGGATTATTGGTGATGAAGGTGGAAGTGAAGGTGAGAAAAGGGATGTGGAAGACAAAATTAAAGAAGGTTGCGAGGGTGATGATAGTGACAAAAGTGAAGAACATGACAAGGGTGATGAAGGGGAGGAAAATGGTGAACTTGGAGTTGGTAAGGATGATGAAGATAATGGAGATGATAAAAGTGAAAGTAACAACTTGAAGGGTGATGATAAAGCTGAAAGTGAAGAAGAAGAGAGTGATGAAGAAGATGAGAGGGAAGAATGAGATGAGGATGATAAAAAGGATGAGAGTGGAAAAGGTGAGGATGATGATGATAAAGATGAAGATAGTGAAGATGGCGAGGTGGATGAAGCTAACAAAAGTAAAAAAGGTGATAATCATGAAGACGATGAAAGTGAGGGTGATGATGAGAATGATGAAGAGGAAGAAAATGGTGAAGGTGACAAGGGTGACAAAGAAAATAAAAAAAGTAAGAGTCGTATAACTATTAATTTTAGAAAGACCTTTCTGTGTACACCATAAAAAAATGATGGAGAAAGCAACATAAGGTTGACTGGAGATGACCTTAAAGCTATTGATCAATGCCTTTGAAAGAATACAAAGAAGTGTGGTCCCAGATCCCATCTGTAGGTTACCTTCCTAACACTTCAAGTTTCTGGGATTCTATTTTTGACTAATTTATTGAGCAGGTGGAGGTGGTGATAGAGATATGAGTGGGGGGGGACTCGGAGACTGTACATAGTTATGAGGAAGGAAGAAATGTAGCTAGATGGGTTTACGGGACTCATTGCTTTGGGATACTGGATTTGTTTTAGTTTTGCTATGCTCTCCCCTCTCCCCCATGACTCTTTGCTTTCCCCCTCACACTCTCCCTAATGATCCTTTACTTTTCCTTTCTTTCCTTGTGGTTGTTGTTGACATATTCATTCATGCCTTTCATTACTCGCTAGACCCTATCAATCTCTACTAGTTCTTTTCTAGTTCCATTTGTTCCTCCGAAATAGAAGTCTGTATCTAAACAGCCAGTCTATATTCTTTCCTGTGGGCCTCTCGTTATCCGAGCGCTATCTGCTGAAGAGATGACTGGACGACCGCACACCCGGCTGATGTTACTTACCTCTCAACCGTTAGGCTTCCGCTCTTAGATGGCCCCTACTTAAGGACTTTACAAAGTTGGAAGAGTCATTCAGCTCCTTCGGAAGCTACAGTTTCTGTCATAACAAGAGCCTGAGATTCCCCAGGCCAAGCGCACTAGAATCCAGGGGAACGTACTCCTGGAGCAGACCAAATTGGTTCATCCTACTCTTATCCTGCGTCCCCGTAATCATCGCAACCTTCACCGCCGTTATGCTGTTCTGGATTTACTCTCCCAACGGCTTGGGCTGGCGTTCGCTGACCCAAATTGTCTTCTGCATAACCCGGCTCCTAAGCGCACTCTTCACAAAACTCACAAGCAAATTATTCTCCGGGAAATACTACTTCCGCCTCGTTATGGTGAAGGATCTAATCCTTGCCGTAATGCAAGTCGGCTTCATGCTAGCCGTTTTCGTGGGGTACTATAATAGTTGCTTGTCTTGGTCGGACTACTTCTCATTGACCCGTCGAGGGCTGGCCTTCGTTGAAATGGTCCAGCCCAAAGAGCTTGCGGATATGGTGCGGACAAAGTGGCCGGTAATTGCTATTGCGGGATTGTCGGCGCAAGGACTAATGTTACTAATAATATGCCTCCGTTCGGGCAAGGGGCTGAAGGCATTCGAGAGGGGTGACGCTGAACAGACGCGGGTATTTGGAGAGTTAATGGAGCATGAGAAGAGGATTACTAGGGAGTGTGGTATTGCCAATTCAGAATCCATAGGTGACGGGGGGAGCCGGAAGGGGAGTGTTGGTGAGGCGGGGAATGGGAAATTGTTTTTTGTACCGTTATTGACGAAGTTGGTGGCTTTGGGGTAGTAGTTTTGTGTGATAGTTTCTTGGCAAGCGGATGCACTAAGTTGTAAGATATTAATTTTTGTAATGGATTTTTGGGCTACGGTGTCTATTTTATCATTAAGTTTACCGGTATCTCCTGCTGCCGCTTCTCAACCCCACGCCAAAAAACACATGGGACGTTATTTCTTGACTACTATGATATTGTTGCAGATATCCCAGTTTCCTGCACCATAGTACAAGTACCGTAAGAACTCGAATAATTGAACCTCGCGCTAAGAGGTTAAAATAAGGTCAAGCGAGACAAATCACGCAAATCTGGAAATCAAGTCCAAATCCGTAGCTAGTGTGGATTATCAAACAGAAGATAAAGGAAATGTTGGACGCGAGAGCTGTTTGATAATCCGGGACAGCTACAGATTTGGGCATTCCTTCGGGATTTACGTGATTTCGTCTTACTTCACCTTATTTTGACCTCTTAGCGCGAGGTTCAATTATTCGAGTTCTTACGGTATCATACTCCCTGCATCTGTGCCACGAAATCTGGTCCACCAACTCTGCTGAGGGCTAAGCTCAAGTGAAGCGGTCTCGATTCTGATTATACAGTACTGAATAAAATTTAGTTAATGGAATCATATTAAGGACCAATCTTAGCTCTTTGCCAGAACGCGGGCAATAGCCAGCTGATCTCGATTCTACCCTAAGAGGCTTTGTTCTTTTCCCGATTATGTGAGGGGAGCCTCGATTCTGCCCCGCAGTCAGACTTAGTGTGAGTGATATCGGTGATGAGAAGTAGATTGTCTCAGAAAAACCAGTGATGCTGGCTGCTCTGGGTGATCATATTGAGGGTGAGCCCCAAGTGGTCGTTTTATGACATGGAAGGACTAAATCTAATATCTGATGGTATGGAAAAGTGGCCCTTATTGGTCGAATACCTCTCACAATAGAATAAATGGCGAACCTTATTTCCTCCTGTGGGCTTTTGAAAAGACCTGATTTGCTTCCCTCCCAGAGGTGGGTTTTTTGCCTTGTCCGGCCCAGGTCTACCGAGTGACATTCTGTGATCATCCTTGATACGAAATCGGCTTGTCAGTGTACTGTACGATTGGTTGAGAGTAATTACCGGTAACCCGAGGGCTTCTAAGTTTCAGGATGCCGCACCCATAATCGGTGGTTTTAAGGGAGGTGTATCATACTTGATCTCAAAGCTGAAGGTCCTGAACTGGCCCAGGCGAAGAGGTGGGTTGAAGGTATGACTGCTTCATTTGATTATAGTGCCGGTGTCCAAGCAATGGACCTTGCAAATTTTCCAGCATACACGGATTAGGTTTCGTACTAGCGGTGAGTGTCACCCAAACCGTTGATAAGGGGATTCTGTATCATAAGAGACCGGGGCACTTTTAAGTATAGTTGAAGAGGGATTGGTTCTCGTGGTTTAAGATACTGTGGAGGCCAGAATGACCCAACCAAGCGTTATGCAGTCGTGAACTCCCTCCTCAATAAGGGGCTCGAAATTTTGGAATTCGTGTGGCATGCTCACGCTATTGTTTCGTTGTTCGGATAGTCTAAGCCTGGAATGTGCTTAGGCTTAAATTAATACATCCGCCGGGGAAAGGAAAGCGGAAGAGACGGATGCCCGAAGGCTACGAACAGTGGGAGTCTTTGTCTCCCTTTGATAGGTAAGGGGGTACACAAAAGGGGAAAGGGAGTCATACGCGGAAGAGAATGGATATGTGTCGCGATCTAGGGAAAAATAGGAGGACGACTTCTCAGTGATTTATATATACTCCTGTTTTTACAATTTAGCTGAGCGCGGGAGATAGCGAAATGAAAGAGAATGAGTGAACTTTCCCACTCACTCCATGGGCAGTCGCTCCCTGACTTTATAGTTTAAAAGAATTATTGAACCACCCACTATAAAGTCGTGCGCTAGCAATCGTATTTCTGTTGCATGAACAATTGGTGTTTAGTTGCCGCCGTTGATCCGTTTAAAACGAAAGAGTAAAGGAAAGAGATTTTTAATCCCTTCGAGAGGCGGAAGGCAGGAATAGATTCAAAGCAGGAAAAGATCCAAAAGCTTTCTGGCGGAGGAAATTCCGTCCAAATAGCACTTGCTCCAGTTTCTACTCGTACCGTATGCTGTCCAGGTAATCTCTACAACGGTAGACTTTGTGGGTATCCAACTTCATGATCTTAGCACTGGTTCTTTTTGCAGAAAACATGTGCGGTATGGCGGCAGCTATAATACCTCTCTGGAAAGTTTGATTTAAAGTGCCGATTAGCTGGCGCACAGAGGGGGGGGACACCAAGGCGGCATGATAACTGATTACTCCGCCAGCTGGAGTACTGTTGCAACTGCTTCGCCTTGCCGGGGAGCCCCTTACTGTATGAATGCTTGAACCTGAGCTCTTGGGTTCGTCGACGAGCTGATTCTGGCTCTATTTGCGTCTGTGCTGCCTCTCAGGAACCTTCTCACGGAACTAGCGGATCTTTGGCAATACAGCCTCCAAAGGAGTTGTTGGGATATGTCGATCTGAAATAGCAACGCAAGGTATGGTATAATACCTAATGTTGTACTCGACCCGCGGCAAGAATAGGTCCTAAGACTCGACCATCACTTTATCACAACAACTCAAGTCAGTCGGAATCAAAAGCCGTCACCAGATCCCATACTTGTGGGGAGAATGAAGGACATAAATATACAGGCCTTAGTATTAATAGTCATTATAGTTGTTTTTGTAATTGTAATCACTATATTTTGGTTATCATGGTGGTTGAATTTTGGGGGGATGTCACGGCCCAAAACTTGTGTGATAAACTAGACTGCCGAGTCCCAACAGGGATCATTACCTGATAGACGGTGCGAAAGCGCTTAACTTACCTAATTTTCTACGATACTGTCCTAAATTCTTGTATCATAGCCAGACGGTCAAAACGTGGGGTAGCCTCGGGGATGTGTTCGCAAATCCCACCGGACTCTAGAAGGCAAGCTGCTTTAGGTGAAGGCCATCTACCTGCCCACACCCCTCTCCACCCCCCACACACCTCCAACCGTCAAGCTCCTCTTAACGGTCGGCACCGCCTAAAGCTGCTAAGACGGCCGCCGTCTGGCGGTACTCGGGTAAACGGGCCTTTATTCCCGCCGCGAGTAATTCCAGGTTTACCCTAGTAAGACTGACGGAACAGCGGACTTGAGTGACAAGCGCGCGAGCTTATCGATTAAAACATGCTTGTGCGTGAGGAGTACTCGCGTAACATGAATACCGTATATTCAATCATTAAGGTGGGACGATACCTTGTTTCAAGTCTCCTGGGGCGGTGATGTTTGGTTTACTGATAATCCTCCATCCTGCATGCTTGGGTACTGGATAGCTGGGAGCAGCGGTAGCAGCCCTCTTCCCACACAAAGATCATATCACTTATGGCGTTTCGAGCGTGAGCCACGCGTGATGCTCTACTGCTGCCGCCATTGCAATGATAGCACACTGTAGTAGTAACACAAAAATTGTGTGGTAGAGTCTGTGGTGGAAACTACAGTAGAATCTCAAATGATTGGACTACGTGCCGCGTAGTCGAGAATTCCCTACCTCGGGGGAAGGAGGGAATCGCTGCGAAAAAAGAGCTGCTCAGGCCCTCTGAGACATGAAAAAACGAAGAAATATAAGACCCCACCTTAGGAGGCAACTCCAACCGCCCAGCACATTGTTCAATTCTTTGAGACTATAGTATTATAAGAAACTGAGCCCCCCCTGATCGTATCCAACACTACCCAAACACAGAGCTCACTTCACGCATCACTGCCAGTCACCATCTCCTAGCATATCCAGCCGAAAACCTAGTTTTCCCAACAAACAATAGCGCAAACTGGTTTCCGAATCACTATAACTCGGCCCTATTCTAGAATGCCCTTGCAGTGCCATCTCTTGATATATCCATCATTCTCTTGTGCTGTCTGACCTCCGTCCGCTCTGACAAGGATACCGCCGGTAATCTGACAATTCCGGGGAACGGCTTGCTCGAGTGCCCACCCCGCGACACTCCCCACTCCTTCAACGATAATGCTTGCAATCAGAAAATAATGGAGTTTGGCCCTTTCGATCCCTGGCGCAATTTTGGGAAGGACACTTTCGTGAATATAACTTCCGACAATGGCACTCGTATGCCTCTTAGTGAATGCTATGCAATGTGCGGAATTCAGCATACTCCATTTCCTCTTACAGGTATTATAAAGAGGGTAGCATTATGGTCTGTGCCCGTTTTCATATTAGTCGGGAATTTTCAGCTCCTACCTTTAGGACCTCTCAATAGCTTCTGCATCGCGACCCACCTGTTCGGGGACCCCATAGATACAACGTACAGTCTGCTAGTCAAACTTGAGGTACGAAGGATGCTCGCGTGTTGGCCCAATTCTCCGCCCCGGATTAGGGAGGGGGAACTCTGCGGGAGCGAGAAGGGGTGGAAGAGAGCACTCCGAGATATTGCTACTGTCAATGTGCCCTTCGATGAATGGAATTACAGTGCTGTTGGTGTGTATCCACAAATGAGAAGGTTATTCGATTGATTGGACAAGGAGAGGACAAACTTTATCGCCGCTTGCAGGGAGGCGGCCCATAAACTGTCTGATTCCCGGGTGAACGATTCTCTTTGAACCTGGCTAGGGGTAGTCGGATATATTGTCAGCGTCGTCAATGTAGTTCTGAAAACACTTGAATCCAAAACATCCAATCGCACAGCCCCTGCTTTGGCATTTGCTATTCTATACTCGTGGCTTATTCCAGCAGTGGTGATAAGTGCAACTGTTGGAGGATTCGCCAGCACACGAGTCGGAAGGCGGGTAATAAGGGAAATCAAAGACGAGTTAGGAGATGACTGGACGATTGCTGACCCGTCTGATGTTACTTACCTCTCATTCGTTAGGCTTCCGCTCCTAGATGGACCCCTACTCAAGGACTCTACAGGGTTGGAAGAGTCATTCAGCTTCTTCGGGAGCTACAGCTTCCGTCATAACACGAGTCTGAAATTCCCCAGGCCAAGCGCACTAGAAGCAAGGGGAGCGCACTCCTGGAACAGACCAAATTGGTTCCTCCTACTCTTATCCTGCATCCCCATAATCATCGCAACCTCCACCGCCGTTCTCCTGAGCTGGATGCACCCTCCCCACGGCTTGGGCTGCCGTTCGCTGACCCAAATCGCCTTCTGTATAACTTGGTTCTTAGCACTCTCCACAAAACTCACAAGCAAATTATTCTCCGGGATATACTACTTTCGCCTGATCATCGCGAAGGATCTGATATTTGCCGTAATGCAGGTCGGCTTCAGGCTAGCCGTTCTTGTAGGGTACTACAACAGCTGCAAATGCTGGTCGAACTACTTCTCGTTGACCCGTCGCGGGCAGGCCTTCCTTGAAGTGGTCCAGCCACAAGAGCTTGCGGACATGGTGCAGAAAAGGTGGCCAGTCATCGTCACCGTGGGATTGTCGGCGCAGGGACTAATGTTGCTGGTGATATGCCTCTGTTTGCGCAAGGGGCTGAAGGCATTTGAGAGGAGTGAGGCGGAGCAGACGCGGATATTTGGAGAGTTAATGGAGCATGAGAAGAGGATTACTAGGGAGTGTGGTATTGCCAATTCAGAATCCATAGGTGATGGGGGGAGCCGGAAGGGGAGTGTCGGTGAGGCGGAGAATGCGAGTTTTTTTTTTGGCACCGCTATTGATGAAGTTGGGGCTTTGGGGCAGTAGTTTTGTGTGGTAGTTTCTTGGGCAAGCGGATGGACTAATTTGTGAGATGAATTTTTGTAATAGATTTTTGGGCTACGGTGTCTATTTTATCATTAAATTTACCATTACCTCCTACTACCATTGCTCAACTCCACGCCAAAAAACACATGGAATGTTATTTCTTGACTATTTTCCATGATTGTTGGCCTGGTGGGCGAGTGCTGTTGTCACTGAAGAATCGTTTCCTGTGGCTTAGCGCGCGGTTAATTTGTCCAGTGACAATATCATACTCCCTGCATCTGTGCCACCAGACCTTGTCCACCAACGATTCTGAGGGCTAAGCTCACGTGAGGCGATCTCAATTCTTATTATGCAAGTACAAGTACTAGCTAAAATTTAGTTACTGTACGAACGCCAATAATTAAACCTCGCGCTAGGACGTCTAAAATTCCCTCTCTTAGATAGGGGGACGAGCACACAGCGAAAACCGACCCCTTCTACCCGAGCTCAAGACGAAAAAAAAAGAAAAAAGTGCCAGACTTTGCCAGCAGAGGGAACTCCAACGTCGTAGCGCGAGGTTCAATTATTGTAGTTCTTACTGTAGTGGAATCACGCGAAGGGCCAACCTTAGCTATTCTTCCGAAGGCAGGCAATAGCCAGGCAACTCTGCTTGCAGACCCTTTCTACCACAATGGCTCCATCATATATCGTGAATTGTATTCAAAATGCGCACCTGGCATGACAACATTTAACCTAGGAATTAGGATTATACCACGAGAATCATAATTTTTCAAGATCCTATGTTCAATTCACACAGAAGCCATACTTTTTATCCCATCTCCCCCTTCCTTTTAATTATGAGAGCATATAAACTAATGGTATGGAGTGATGGGAATTGGGGTCTGGAGTATAGGACCAAGAGGTATCTGAACTGAAATTCTAGAAACGTCGGGGAAATTTCCGGGGATTAAATGCAGGACCTTGAGAAATTGTTATTAGTGCCCGTATTGGACTGGACGTAGACGGAAGTATGATACCTTGTAAAGGGGGCTTTGAGTTTGGGATTAGGATTGAATCTACCGATCAAATTAGGAGCATCATGGGGAATGGCTGATAAATGGCGCGGTGGTAGAGAGAGCCGAATAGGAAACGACTTGACCAATGCGGAGTCACCTGTTGGGCGGCTATAGTTAAAAGTTTCGTTTTATCGCTCAGTGTCCCCATAAACTAATGGTAAAGACAGGAAGAATGTAGAACATAAGAAAATCATCCTGATTCTTCCAGCGATCATTACAGACATCCATTTTCCCCAGTGTATGTCCCCACTCCCCGCCTACTCCCACGACATCAAATGAAATATGTGTCTATAGGGACTTCTCTGTGAATCATTCCCACTCCAGAGTGAAAGGAAAACCGCTCACAACATTCCTGTAACCTCCATAATCCATCCCAGCTCACTCCCTCCCTCCATTAACTCTAACAATCTCAAATAGGAAGCCTATCTTCGAATAATGCCTGGCGTCAATCACACCGGCTATTCGCAGTAGCTACAATCAAGGCGGTTCTAGAGAAAACTTAAGAAAACTCAAGGCCCTACTCATGCACTTAGGTAGAGATCGATAGGAGGCTCGCCAATGCCCCAAGTGAGCCCGCTGATGTCGATTCTAGACAAAAGGGGCTTTGTTTTTTCCCGATTATTTCAGGAAAACCTCGATTCTACCTCGCAGCTAGGCTTAGAGCGAGTGCTGTAGGTAGTGAGGAGCGAATCATCTCAGCAAAACCAATGGTCCCGGCTGCTCTGGATTATCGATCATATTGAGGGAGAATCTCAAGTGATCGTTTTGTGATCTGGCAGGACTAAAGTGTATATCTGGGTGCTCGGCAAAGTGGCTCTTATTAGTGGAATACCTCTCATAATAGAATAAGTGACGAACCTATTTCCTCCCGGGGCTTTTGAGGAGACCCTGTTGTTTCCCTCCCACGCGGTGGGTTTTTTGCCTTGTCCGATCTCCAGTCTGCCGAGTGACATTCTGTGATCACCTTCATACGAAATAGGTTTGTCGGTGCACTGCACGATTGGTTAAGCGTAATTGCCGGTAAGCGGAGGGCGCCTAAGTTTTCAGGGTACCGCACCCATAATGGGTGGTTTTAAGGGAGGTGTATCATACTTTATCTCAAAGCTGAAGGTCCTGAACTGGCCCGGGCGAAGAAGCTGGGTTGAAGGTATGAGAACCTCATTTGATCACAGTGCCGGCGCCCAAGCAATGGACCTTTGTCGATTTTCTAGCATACACAGGGATTAGGTCTCGTGCTAGCGGTGAGTGTGTTTGTCACCCAAACCGTTGATAAGGGGATTCTGTATCATAAGCGACGGGGGCACTTTTAAGTATGGTTGAAGAGTAATTGGTTCTAGGGGTTTAACATACTGTGGAAGCCAGAATGGACCAACCAAGTGTTATGCAGTCTTGAACTCCCTCCTTTGTGAGAGGCTCGAAATTTTGGAAGTCGTGAGATGCTTGGCATGCTCACCCTATTGTTTAGTTGTTCGGATAGTTTTCCGGAATGTGCTTTGGCCTAGATTAAGACATCCTCATGGGAAAGGAAAGCGGAAGAGTCCGAAGGGGGAGTTGGATGCCCGGAGGCCACAAACAATGGGGGTCTTCGCCTCCCTTCGCTAGTTAGGGGAGTACACAAAAAAGGAAAGGAATCATACGGAAGAGAATGGATATGAGTCGCGATCCAGAGAAGGATAGGGGGACGACTTCGTTGTGATTTATATATACTCCTGTCTTTACAACTAGTTAGTTGAGCGCACGGGAGATAGCGAAGAAAGAGGATGAGTGAACATTCCCACTCACTCCATGGATAGTCGCTTCCTGACTTTATAGTTTAAAATAATTATTGAACAATTCACTCTAAACTCGTGCGCTAGCGACCGTATTTCTGTTGCTTGAACTATTGGTGTTCTGTTGTCGCCGTTGATCCGTTCAGAACGAAAAATAGCAAAGGAAAGGGCTTTTTAATCCCTTCAGGAGGCGGAAGGCAGGAAAAGATTCAAAATCTTGCCAGCAGAAGAAACTCCGTCCAAATAGCATTTGATCCAGCTTCTACTCGTACCGTATGCTGTCTAGGTGATCTCTGCAACGGTGGAATTTGTAGGGTATCCAACTGCATGATCTCAGGACGGGTTCTTGTTATATCATTCTGCCCCAAGATAATTGGTTCCCCGGGAACGGGAGTGGGATGGTGGGTCCTTGGGCTCGGTAAGCCTTGCTGCGCCATACAGGTACCTTCAGTACTAGTATTCGGGCATCTCTATCATACTTGTAGTAGGAAACAAATTTCTGAAGGTAGGGGTTCGCAAAAAATGTGCTAAAAAAATCCCATCGTATCTAACCGCCCATCCAATCCACGACCCCCGTTTTATGTACTTCTTATCTATTGCCGGTAAGTCTCAACAATGGCATCGCACTGGCACCGTGTCCTAGATAGAGTTTAGCTAAAAGGGCTGGCCTATCCGATCAGAGGGGGATGGTGGCAACCTAAATAAGGCTGAAAGTGATACGGTACTACGGTACGGAGGTACAGCGGGCACGAGTAAGTTTCGTAAAGTAGGTTACACAGAGGGTGGGGGTGGCAGTCCTCGTTTGTGGGACCTACAAAAACATACACGCTGTACCTCCGTACTTCTCACAGACGCAACATTACCACCGTATGTTCAGGGATCTTAGGCTTGTTCGGGAGTGCTTCCACAAGTACAAGGATTTTAGGGCCTTTCTACAGAAAACATGTTCGGTATGATACAGCGGCAGTTACCTCGGTAGAAAATTTGACCTAAAGCGCCGATTAGCTTCGTTTATCAGCACCATGGCTCATTTTGCGCGGGAGCATCAGGGCCTGAAATTACACTTTGGCTCAACATCAGCCACCGGGGTTTTGTGAACTTTTGTCTCACCTGTACTGTACCACCTACAGTTGTAAAATCGCGATTGCCTGCATGGTAAGATGAAGATGAGGATCTGTGTGTGGTATGTTTGTCCCAAGAGATCTCGACCTCTAAATCAGTTTAGGGAGTCACTCTGGGGCTCTCAATCCACGTGCCTGCTCAGGAAATAGGTTCTGCTGAACTCTTTGAATACTATATTCTAGTGAACCCATCAAAACTGTAAATCCCGGGAGAAACTGCCTGTCTGTTGGGGACTTACTCGTGGTCATAATATTCCACGTTAGCACAAATAGAACATCACCATGCAACGACTCGCTCATCTTTGCCATCACCCAACTCAACAAAGGGCTACCAAAACCACAATCAAATAAATATTTAAAAATAAAATAAATATATAATCCTAATTAATACCTCGTGTGTCATCAATCTGCTTTATTGAGATTTTTTTGTTCTGGTAAAGGAATGGTGGATTAGGGAGTGAGGGGGCGGGTTTGCCATGCTACGTGGTGGAACTTTGCAACGCCAAATGTTCGGTTACTTTTGCTAAGGTGAAATACGATTGGGTATGCAATTGCGGACAATATCGTAGACGATTGGGACGCTTGAAGATCTTGTGCGTGCTCTTTATTTAGGGGTTGTAGAGAAGGGATGGGGAGATTTTCTGGTGGATACATAAACATCATCGAGCGAGGTGTAGTCGAGGTTTGTTTACCGAAATAAATTCATTTCCTACTACACACCCTTTCATTGGTTATCCCAGGCACCAAGTCCGTCGATCGTTTGACCATGAGGTCAGCCTTCGGATCAATTCTTCCTCGTTACGGCGGGGGCGTCTGTAGCTGAAGAAAATATCGTTGATCTTCAACCACCAAGGGATTTCAACCACCACTCCTCTGAGAGTTACGTATAAAGTGAATATTCCGGGGTACATTAATGGAGAGAAAATGGGAATATCACAAGTTTTGATGGAAGTACGGGGGTTCAGAGGTCAAAACTTTGGCGCAAGCGGGGGGATGTCTGCTAATTTCCATTGCGAAGATTATTGTTAGATCCCGGTACCGGTATTTGCTAAGGTATGCAATCCCCCAAGATAACGGCTATCGGGCCGGAGCACGATCAGGTATTTCTGCTACAGAGGAAGGACGGGGAGGCCTACAGGTTAGTGACGATTGGACGCTTCCCACAGTTGTCCTTATTCCACCCTTCCTTCGGGGGCGAGGGCGAGAACATACTGAAAGTCAGGTACTCCCCGCCTCAGGGAGAAGGCAAGGAATTGTGTATTCTTCTCCGGCCTCATACATCTGGGTTGGTAACTCGAGAGATCGTAATGCATAGTTAAGCGTGCATGGGCTACGATATGGGAGATGGGTTTTCGGAGTTTTTTTCGGCTTGTCTTGGGTTTCCGGCGAGGTTGATTTATCCGAGTTCGTCGCGCCGGTCTGTCATAGGAAGCATCGCGCCTATGGAGAAGCCAGATGCAAACAGCTGCTCCCTGTTGGGAAGGAAGAAGGTTGAAATATCGTTCGCTGATATCGCGCCGATAATGATAACAAGTATGGCTTCTCTTGGGTGTGTAGATGATATGGTTGGGGAGGAATAATGGATTTTACTAAATTCCGTCCAAATATGGTGGTCGCCAGTGAGAATGGGGAGGAGGTAGCTCAGTGGGAGGAGGATTTTTGGGGAGAGCTGCTTGTGGGTCATGACAAGAGGATTATCTTGACGGAAAATTGTGCGAGATGTACTAGTATTAACGTCCGTTGTCACTCCACCTTATATCTCACGAGCGTTCCGCTCATGGGGAATTAAATAGGTCGATTATGCTACTGGCGGGGTAGACCCTGCGGACAAGCAACCCATTAAAAAGTTGATGAAAGATAGAAGAGTCGATCCGGGAATGAAGTACAGTCCGGTGTTTGGACAATACGGGATATTCCCAGGTAAACACGATTTTATTTTAGAGGGTTCGCGGAGATATGATTCGCTAAGACGATAGATAGATATTCCCGCCTCAGGCGTCTACTTCAGTGTGGGGGAGAAAGTGGTGGTGTCGAAAAGAAATTCCCAGAGATCGGAGCTATGTATGTCTAACCGTTGTATCATAACTAAAGAATAATTTCCCTCTGCTGACAAGAGACAGATTGGCCCAGGATCTCAACGAGGACAAGGGGGGTATAACCCTATAGCGCTCTATAAAGGGCGTGATTGATAGTTTGAGTTTGGAGTTGGGCCAACCTTATTGTATGGTTCCTGGACGTGGGGCGTCGTCGGCCGGGCGAATTATGATACTAGTGAAAGCACGCCCATATAAGAGAAATCCGACCCTAAAAAATATGTGGTACTTCGTAAAAATCAATCCTTGCCGGCGACGGACAGGTGCGGGGCATGGAATTAAGCATCGCGCTAAAATCCAGAATTGCAGATGACAGAGAGCTGAGTCCCAGCAAGGACTGAGTGGGCCCGCGAATCACGTATTGCCACTCGCGAATTGCGATATCAACCATCTTTTATACCTGCAGGAGAAGCCCATGCCCCCCCGAAAAGTAATGCAGAACATAAATACAATCAACTATATCCTCTTTTTGCCCTCTTCAGATGTATCCTCGCTCCAGGCCAGTGGATGTAGCCAATTACTTTGGACCCTAAGGAAGGTAACAAGGGCAGCACGTTCGTTGTCTTGATATTCTGAAGCTCGAACAATAATATCGGCATTGCAGCGCCGGCGTTGTAATAGTAGTTCGTAGAGGTGGTGAACGGAGGCTATAACGTCCTCGGCAACAAGCTGGCGCGCTTGAACTTCCTCGTCAAGAATTATGGTGAACTCGCTTAGTTGTGCTAGCTTATCTAGTCCCTCTTGTGTCCCACCGTCCGGGTCTGGTGGGATTTTTTTTTCCCATTCAGCCAGGCGGACCATGCGTGCTGCAGTGGAACATTAGTAACAATTCGATAGACAAATATTCTTACATACCTATGGCTCCACAGAGATTATGATATCCTGCCAACTTCATCCACTCTGTTTTTTCCTCCAAAGCTATACACTGGTGAAGGATTAGAAAGCCAGTGGAGAGGGAGAGGGGTGATGGTGTTACCAGGAGGTGTCGATTGTGCACAATTTTTTCATCAATTTCCTTCTGAAGCCCTTTCTCCTCCTCTTGAAAGGCGTTGGATCGTTCCTTAAGTTGTTTGATCAACAGGATCTGCGGCTTGCTGGCGAGTTTGGATAGCTTCTTAAAGTGTTTGGTGAATAAAGCCTTCTCCAGTTCCAATTGTTGGAGCCATGCGGTATCCTGCTCTTGATTGCGTTGGGACCATTCGGCTTCAAGCTCTTTGACAGCTACAGTGTACTGAGTCATGGCGCTCGAGGGTTCACTGCTTTGCTGCACATGGTTAGTTTCTAGCTTGAGGTAATAATCAAAGATGATACTGACATGGTGAGTGGCATGACCGAATAGGGGGGTGGTAGGTGAGGCAGTAAAGCGAACCGGAGACTTGAAAAAACGCAGCATTTCCAAGAATCATCGGAGGATGTAATATGTGGTGGGGTGGTTGCCGGTGAGGTGTGGCAAAGAGGAAACAGGGAGTGACATGGGTTGTGTGGGGAGAGTGACAGCGCCCGGGGGCGTAATCAAAGTTACAAGTCGGAAGTCCGAAGCCTTAGCAACAATGACCGAAGTAGTATCGCGGCACCCCCGAATTCTTTTCCACCTCAAATTCGGTTTCTGGGGCACCCAGGGCAGGTATCGACCATCCCAGCCAGTACGGAATAAGTGATGATCTGCTGTGAATGGTCGTGTTTTTTGGTCAGATTCTTACTAGTATAACTGGTGCCAACCTGCGTAGCCCAGGAACCGAATTTGAGGGTGCCGCTGTGGCGCATGAGAGTGGCTTATGACTTTCTATGGGTTTCGGTGATGATTGCGTACGTTTTTATGGAATAGAGAAGGAGACGTTTTAGCTAGCACATATTATGTTATTTAAGAGAGGGGACGGCGCCTCCGAGAAACAACCAGCATCGTGGGCATTTTTCTTCGTCTGAGAGGAATCATCCCACCAGTCTTCATTCATCACTACTTTCGTACTTGATCAAACCGATCAATTACGACCATCAAGTAATCGTGTTTCTTCTCCAGTTATCAGTCTTTACTTTCTTTAACTATCCTCTGCAGGCTACCTTCACCGGAAGCTCTACAATCACAATTGCCAAATCCCCACAAAAGAACACCTGACGGGGAAGACCCGGATGACCGCTATACTAACCTCTTAACCAACTAAGATGAGTGAACTATCTTCAGATGCGTTAGAGTTACCCCAAGCCTCGCTCATGTCTACCAATATTGCTCAAAGATTTCTAGTCTGAAATACTCACAGCCCATGCCTCCGAATTCAGCCATCGCTAGGGTTTCAGGGAGCTGGAGAGCATACCAATTGGTGCCTGCTCGGCTGTTTGCAACCTGGAGGGTATGATATGAAAAATACATCAAGTATAGGGATTAATTATCTATAGTATGAACCGGAATCGCTCACGTTGCAATTATCTTTGGGCCGCAGGAGTCCTGGGTGGTGGTGGGCTCTTGGTGGAAACTTTGGTGAAGCTAGCGGCATTAATGTTCTACAAGTAATTCTCAAGCCATGGGCATGGCAGTTTTCTGAGAAGAGAGAGCTGAAATGCTCCTCTGTGCCATAAAACAGAGTGTTTTAGAGAACAAGGTACTATCCTTGTTGGAAATTAACCATTTCAGGCTGCTCGCCACATACATTATTCTCCGTTTCCCCAGGTGGGGAAACGCAACTACAATAACCTTAAACAGACGGTTGCTTCGCCAACGTTCCACCACTGTTAGCTTCCTACTATCTTACCCTCCGACCCTGCGTTACTGATGCGACAATATCAAACACCAATTGACCTTCAATGAAGCACGAACACTATGGATAACCGAAGACCTACCTCACCCTCGGTGATGTGTAGTACTCGAACCGAGGCAGGTGGCATAACTCTACCATCGGCCATGGAGCTTCTACCTTGGAAGTGCCCTGGTAAAGTAGAGATGGAAAGTGCGAGAGCAATCCGGCATGCACAGGAAGTGTGCCGGGGAAGAAGGTTCTCTATTGATAAGGATATAAGGCAGCCTGCCCCTCCCTTTGTTCGTTTTGTTATTAGTCACTCATCTCATTTTCTCTCACAGTTCGACGGTCGTCTCTTGTCTAGTTAAAGTCATTCGTTATTGCACACGATCTCTTTATTCTTTCCTATTCTCTGATATTTTTTCTCTATCATTGTTGCTCGTACCAATAAAAGTTTTGTGTCGTTTGGTAACTTAGGATCGGATCCACTGCACCCAGCCGCCCAGTAATTGTTTAAAAATCCTGACCCCACAGATACCCCCGGACGAGTGCTAGGTTAGACATCCACTGGAGTAGGGCGAAAGCTGGCCTAGATACTAATGCCTAGGCAATCGGCTCCGGGACCACCACGTTCGAAAGCTGAGGCGCCAACTAGAGGTAGAATAGAAGAGCGCTCTCGTCATTGACGCATTACCGCCTGCATTCGCTGCTACAAATAGGAATTTTGCCCCCATCTCATTCACTTCCGGAGAGCGCATTGGCCTACCCGCTCCGGGCGCTGCTCGAAGACAGCTCGGCAGCGGAGTTTTCAAGTGAGGGAAGGTCATTGATCAAAGGTGATGTTGTCGTGCGGAAGTGCAGGGTCACGAGCGATCATGGAGGATTGGGAGGAGGCGTGGTGAGGAGCCTGGGGAGGATAGAAGACGAGCTTTGTGGAAGTTAGAAGGAGGATAGGTGAAGGTCACACCGTGGCTTCCTCGGGGTAGAAGAAATTCCTCTGATAGGTTTCTCCTTCCCGGATTATTTGCAGGCTCTGTTATAGTAAAGACCATGGCAGGGCAATGTCCCCGACAGCACAGTGTTGCGGATGGCAAATTTGGCTGCGACCACTTAGAGTAAATCCTGTTTACTTGCTAGTATGCTTAATTTTTCCAGAAACGCAATATCATCCTGTCGGGATATTGTCCTGCCATGTTCTTTACAGCAGGTTTGTGCTCAGCATAGAATTGAGCACTGCCGAATGAGTGGATGGCTTTGGGGACCTTTCGTATTTCTTTTAATGGTTACTTACGCCCTTGAGTAGCAGAGAAGATGGGTGGGTTAGGTTCTAGTATTCCTGTTATTTGAGAGAGGTGGAAACTCCTCAGAGGAGGAAAAAGGATCGTGGGGGGTCTTTTTTTGGTAATCAGAACTGTTCTTTCAGTCTTCACTGTTCTCCTGTATTATGACTTCATTGAACAGACCAATGACAGCCATCTCACATTTGTCCTTCAGCTTCTACAGCCAGCCTTTATCCACCTCGACTTTCTCCTGCAGGTCACTCTCACGGGAACATTTACTCCGATATCAAGCTTCCAAGTGCGCATTCAGACAGCAGGAAATTTTGATTTACTGTTGCCTGTGCTCTCTAAAACTGTAAAACCGTAATGTACAGGATTTAACAGTCAACTAGGGATATCCTCTGCTTTTCTTCATTCGCCGGATGTGTCTTCTCTCCAGGCGAGCGGATGTGGCCAATTACTTTGAAGCCTGAGGAAGGTAACAAGTGCGGCGCCTTGATTACCAGGAAAATCCTCAGCTCTAACAATAACCACACCATTATCGCCATGTATGCGCGTTAAAAAAAAATCACAGAGGGTGTGGATGCATGTTTGAACATCTTTGATGTTCAGACTGCGGGCTTCAACTTCCTTATGAAGAACTGCGATGAATTCGGGAAGTTTTGCTATCTTATCAAGTCCCTGTTGAGTCAGAAGAGAAGGTTTGACCTTTCCTTCTAGCTCTGCACGCTTGACAATGCATTCTGTGGAGGAATTTAGCGACTGTGTGTCTTATATTTATTATTCTCCCATACCTAGAGCAGCACGGGCACAGAAATCTCCTAACAGCTTCTTTCTCAGTTGGCGCTCTTGAGAAATTGCACTCTGGTGGAAAATTAGAAAACTTATTGCAAGATGCGGAGGTGTAATCTTACGGCAAGTTTTTTATTTTCCGAAATCATTTGTTTAATTTTCTTCTGATTCAGACCCTTTTGCTCAGCAGAGTATTTGCACCGCTCCTCGAGATGCTTGGCCAGAGAGCTATGCATTCCAATGAGCCTCTTCATCTCTTTCTCAAAGAATTTAACCTGAGCTGCCTGCTCCTCCATGGCATTTTTCATGAGCATGGTTTTTAGGCTCGTCGTGCGCTTGTACCAAGTGGCTTTGATCTCTTTGAGAGCTGCCAGGTGATGGGTCATGGCGATGGGGTCGGTGTTTCTGCAATGTGATTGGGTTGTTGCTAGGTTGCGGCGGTGTTCAAGAATCCTGCTAGCGCTATAGGTAGTAGGAGGGAATACGGCAGTACGGAGTGTAGTGGCAGGGCGAGTTGAGCAATAGAAAAGCATGATATTAAAATAAGCTGGGGACTGGAAAAAAGGTTGCATTGTCGGGAACTGTGATGGGACCTGATGCTATAGGTAGGGAGGTTGTGGCTGAAGTGCAATCGAGGGGAAATAGAGGGGTGTGTTGTGCAAATATGATAGACTGTTTAATTGTACCGTACATTAAGGGGCAGCGAAGAGATACCATTACATACATGCTCCACCAATCTCAGCCCCTAAATTATTAACCATCTCAGAGCCTCATTGGAGACGAGAGTCCTGTTCAACTGTCCTATAGAAATGACTGCCTGAGTTACTAGCCCTTCAGGGTTAGCAGTGGATACTTACTGCCCACTGAGAGAAGTGGTCCAACAATCGTAACCAGCCAAACAAACCCATTTTGGACATAGTATGTGTATGGACTGGTGGGACATGCAAGTATCCGAAATGTTTGCACTGTAAATTCCCTTCGGGTTCCTTCCTGTCTTTACTTTCACCATACTGTTCAACTTCGCATCTCACTAGCAAACATTGTCCACCTATCATACCTTCTAACTGCGATTCTTCCTAAAAATGTTGCGCTTTCTAAAGTCTCCAATCCAGACTCATGTCACACCCGCAGGTGCATTACTTCCCACTGCATTTCATCGTACTATCCGCTGTGGAGACAATATCGCATACTACTCTACCGGGGAGCCGGTCGGGAAAGTCCATGCAGATGGTGAGACATGGATCACCCAAAACGAGCATATGGCAGCCGTAAAGTGCCTTGAAGCAGAATGTTATCGGCGCTATGAGGAGGAGAAGGCGAAGTATAATAAAACCTTACAGGAAGGGTTGGAAACGAGGGTTCTGAAGTTTGGCCAGCACAGTCAGGATATGGAGAAAAATAGCAAACAATTGCATGAGCAGAAGGATGAGGAATTGAGACTTATGAGGGAGGAGGAGGAACAAGCTGAGAAAAGAATAGAAGAATTAGTGATGGAAAACCGAGTCCTAAAGGTCAGATTACACCATGCTAGCCTTGCAATAGATTGTCTAACAGGTGAGTAGGACAGTTTGCAGAAGGCAAAGGCCTGTAGGATGACGCTGCGGGGAAATTTGAGTGCTTGTGGAGCTTTGGGTATGGGGCCTGAATACGAGTAAATTTCTTAGTCACTAATATTGCTATACAGAGCATCTTGCCAAGCGCAAACAGGGGGAGAAAAGTGTCAGGCCTACTGTAACGATACAGGAAAGCTTAAATGAACTGTCTAAGCGGGGTAAATTTGTCAAAACCCTAAAAAAGGAAGCCGTAAGACGCAAACTAAGATTGAAGGATGTTGAATTTTGCGCCAACCACCTCTATGCTGTGGTGGCAATTCGTGTGGGTCGTGATGATGATATGGTGGTGGTGATAGAAGGAGTTAATTTCTCAGATGATGAGCTTGCTTCTTTAACTGTGTTTTTGAAAGTCCAGGATAACTGGCCACATGCGCTTGTCTGGAAAGTTAGGGCACTCTAACGTATCATGGAAATCTGTTACTGATCCGGAGACATTGTCACGGTTCTCTTTACTCCTAAGACTGAATATAGAGTGTCAGTTTCCATAGACCGGGAATGATGGGAGTGAGAATCTTGTGATTTCATCAACTTTCTTGGTCCATATATACGGGAGCCACCGCCGATTCAGGCATACATGCAACCCAGCACCAGTACAATTCCGAAGCAAACCAACTCAACCCTCCTATATCCTAGTACATCTGAAGGTATTATCCGAGCAGTTGGTAAGTTAGCAAAGAGATCAATCCCTATGAGAACCCGGCTAGCCGGCAGTTATCTCCAAAATCAGACAAATGATGAACTTCACCCCCGGAAATTCAGATTGTCGAAGGGCTGAAAGTGTAGGTTCTGGGCGAAGGGATTGTTATCTAGTGGGCAGGGTAGACTCCACTTATCCCAGTTGGCCGTACATCATATTACTATAGAGAGAGATCAGGATTGAGTATAGAGTGAGCAAATTTAAATGTAGCTAGTCAAGGACTTGCTTGATTGGTGTCATTTCACTTTCCTTGGGCATTGCTTCTTTACTGATTTCCTCTCCGATCTCCGCCCCAATTGGTTCAAACCCTGGAACCACACCCTTCGATCATCTACGGTACCCAGCATGCTCCTGGCCACCTGATGTAATCTTTACACTTTCCCCCCGGCAAGGGAAAATCCAATCCCTTTCTCATTTGCTCGAGAATGTGTCTCCTCGCCTTTTCCCCGATGGTGCTCGAGCGATATCTATTGGATTGCCTATAAAGCATGAGGCTATTCAGTTGAGCAGATGGGTGGATATGCCGATACAGTCTCCCGAAGGGTCGTGAGATTCTCGAGTTGCGAGAGTCGTAGCATAAAAACGGGTACATGCTTGCACTTAAGTCAAGGCTTAGCCCAAAGAGAAACTTCAATAGCAAGAGCAAACAAGAATAGTATCAAATTTTTTTCAAAAGCGAGGTTGACCGTGGGAAAATTCATGCCGTGTGGCCAAGAGCGCCGCCACTCTCGCAACTCGAGAATCTCGCGACCCTTCGGGAGACAGTATGCCAATATGCAGGTATCATAGGTAGGTATGCAGCTAGGAGATCAGCTGTTAGGGGATGTGGCTTTGTAGTTTCTCGGGGTTTGGCACTTCGCGGTGGGTTGATATTTTCACATCCTATGCCGCTAGGCATAGGGCATCAATTTTATGGTTTTGTTGATGCCTTTTTCCATAGGGCATTAGGTATCAAGTATTTAGTTTCATAGTTTCTTTCATATCCTATGGCACAAGGTATACTGGAGTTCGCGCATTGTTGGGGCCAAGGTTTTGGGGATCATGGGATCGTTCTAGATTGCTAGAGATCGTTGGGGGATTAGGTTTTACCAGTCATATGTGTTTCCTTAGAGTTCGTTGAGTTTCGGGAGTGCTTTTTTTGTTAGCTAGATGGAGAGATATATCTCATGGCCTGTCCTTAACTCGAGAGAGGGTAACTTAGTGAACTAGTCTACTGTTCCTCCATACTCCGCTTCTCAACTTACTTCGTAGAGTCTATTGCGATTGCACTTTTGTTCTTTTCTACTTTCGTGCTTTCCTTGGGCTCCATAAATATCAAATCTCCTGCACTTATCCCACAGACCATAGAAATTAAAGCAGTACCCTCAGTCTCTAACACCACATTTTTATCGCATCCCAGCCCATTTCAGCGTCCTTGTCCCTTAATTTTGCATGCCCATAATTTCAGATTTGCTTGCCGAGAAAATAAATGCGAATAGCTTCCACAAAGGTTGTACAGAGACCCACGGACACCCAGGACTCCCGCGGCGCGGAGATAACTCCCCCAGGCGCGGTCTTAATCTATAAAATAGATGATCAATTCCTGTGCTGGCTGTATTATCCATATTGTGCCTCCAAGGTTATGCCTAGTAGGCTCATGATACTCACTGGCTCTCTCGAAACCCACAGAGCCTTTGGATGGGGGGGGTGTGGGCAGAGAGTATTTCAGAGTAATAATATTTGAGTAATGTAGGGGGAGTCTGGGCAGAGGTTTGGTCCAGCTCGAACCCGTTGGAATATACCGTACTCGAGTATAATAGTTTATCAATTCCACCTCGCGAATAGCTTATTATGCAATCATGTCATCTCGCTCCCATCTCGCTTGGCCTGCGGTTTATCATACTGCATAATCTGGCGAAACTCATTTTCACGCTAAGAAGTCAAAAGAAAGTGTGGCGCAATCCACCAACTTCTTTGAGTAGAGAGTAGCCTTTAGGGGTAGGAATTCACCAATCCTTAGTAATGGGCGTCATTCCTTGGACTTTTGTGATTTATCAAAGGAAACAACTAACTGGGAAGGGTAACTTTGCGAAAAATCTGAACTCGCATGCTCTTGAAACCTCTAGGCGTGGAAACGGCGGAATCTAGACAACCCAAAAACCACCCCATACGTATCATCTTATCCCATCGATATCTTTTAAAATGCTGCCTTTTTTCAAGTTTCCGCCTCGCTCCGCTACTTTACTTACAACCCAAGCATTTCGTCGTGCCACCCACAATGTTAGTATGATCTCTGATTCTCGTTGGAAGATAGTAACTTACGATCTGCAACAGAGAGGAAGATCTCCAATGACTATGATTCAGCAGATTGAAGAGCTTGACACCGCTAAGCGCCAGAGCTACGATGAGCAGGGGGACATGTGGCGCAAACGCCTGAAAGTGGAGATAGCCGCACTGTCCAAGCAGTTTGGACGACCCAAACTATCTCAGAAGCAGTACGCAATGTTGCTTGAGGAATTTGGAGAGCTATCTAGGCACTTTGAGGAGCGGCAGCGACAATGTTGGAAAAAACTGATTGAAGAGACTGCGCAAAATCAACACCTTCTGGTAGAATCGTCTCTTCTTTGCCGGTTGATAGGTTTTCTAATTATTTAAAAGGGTGTAGCTTTGCAAGGAAAAACAGAGAGAATGATGTTGGAGGGAAATCATACTCTCCGTGGAGCCCTAGGTATGTAAGAACAATATCTGTCTATTGAATTGTCACTAATATGCCACTGCAGAACGCATGGTATGCCTGGCTGAATGGCAGAAAAAGATCCCACCCAATGGTGGGACACAGCAGGGACTGGATAAGCTTGCACAAATGACCGAATTCACCATGATTCTTGACAGGGAAGTCCAAGCACGCCAGCTTGATGTCAAAGACGTTATGGTCGCTGCTCATCACCTCTATCAAGATGTATCCCAAAGCCCACACCAGAATGGGGTTATCGTTGTTTGGGCTTCAGAATATCCAGACAATACACGTGCTGCCCTTGTTATCTTCCTAAAGCTCCAAAGTAACTGGCCATGTCCACTGGACTGGTGGGAGTGTCCATCTAAATAAAACAAACTGGGGACATTGGTGTTGGTATTTAAATCCTGCATTACATTTCGAGAGTGACAAAATTATGAGGGGAAATGTGAGCGGTGGACGGTGAAGTGTGCATAGGGATGGGATGAAGCATATCAAAGACTGACTTATAATTCGGTGACCTGCAGTTCCTACAATTGTAGGCAGATGGGACACTTAAAATAGAGAAACATGAATGACTCTTTCATGAGTCTCCTTAGCACGACCACTCCATTTCTCACGCCATTTCCTTACTCCTCATTCCCCTCTTTCCCTCCCTGAGTTGACGAAACCTTGACCGCTCTTCTCGCCTCCTTCACTGAGCGCCTGACTCTAGGGGAATCCTCCAACATCCTTCTGGCATATTCTAACTGATGGGATAGGAGTAAGGGCAGTAGGCATCATGCCAGATGGCCTATCACGGAGGGCGCACCGGTGATTAACAATAGAGAGCACCAGTTTCTCCTGGTGTAAGAGATGGTTGATATTATGGAAATTAACGAGTGATCATACGTGATGTGTGCACTAGGCTGGTCCTGGCAGGGACTCACTCATCTCTTATTTGGAACTCTGAATAGTGGTGCGGTTCTTGATTCCGTGTTTTCCGTGTACCTATAGCCAACAAAGATGTATTGTCATTTTATAACCTATTAAGAGTTTATACAAAAAGCGATGCCTACACTAAGAACCGTACCAAACCGTACCAGGATATGAGCTTGTAAAAAAGATTAGAGAACGAGGAATCGTATAGGAAGACCATTTTAAACCTACAGAACTCATGGCACAATTTGGGCATATCCTCCTTCTCATTCCCCCTGGTCTTTGCTGGAGGCCCTCTGCTTTATCTTGATTGGTTGCTCCACAGACTCCTACCTTGGGAAAGGCAACAACTGAACCAATGAACAGCGTTCCTTTTCCTTGGAGCTGGGTGTTGGAAATTCTGTGAAGCTGCTCGGCATGCTCACCATATAGAACCTGCGCTCAACCCATCGGCCATGTACATACCCTATCCAGCAATCGTTCAGACAAAGAAGATCACTGGATATGAGCTATGGAAAGATATGCTCTCCGGGACCAGTTTCTCTGATGCCGGTCAGCAGGTTACCCCTACGCTGATATCGTTCAACAAACCTTCGGATATGCGCTTGTGATCGGTGAAGGAAGAGTCGGACGCGAGTAGGCTACAGAGCCTCAAGAGTTTTTTTTTCTTTGTGACGGTTGTTCTTTTCTTTGTTGGCATGATTGTTTTTTTCAGCGGAAGCAAAGGGGGAACCTTCGTGGAAGAAAGGAGGCCGGCATGGAAGCAGACACATACGTGGAAAAGCGCGGACCGGTGTGGTGATTGATGAAAGGATGGACTCAAAGGATGGGAGGAAGGCATCGTTGTTTCTCCTACTTATACTTCTGTGTTGACAGTTAGTTAGTTAGTATCGAGTATCGTGAGTCGAGAGAGTTAGTGAGTGAACGAGAAAGTCTTCCCGCTTTTAGTTGTGTGCGGTCAGGTCTGTCTTTAGTGTTGCTTTAATCTTGGCGTTTTGTTTCATCACCGGTCACTCGCCTATACGTCGTCGTAACGCCTGCTGCAGGTCTACCTATCTAGTAGAGCAGCGGCGACTGAGGTGGGCAAGGCTCATAGTTGCAGCAAGCCTTCCTAAGGGTCTGGTTTTCATTACCACAGGCTGCTGGTCGGGCTGCGTTGTGTGGAACGTTTGTTCAGATTGGTAGGTGGGATTGGCCGGTGAAGTAGACGAAATAGGGAATGACATGAATCATGTAAATATGATAAACTATAAACTAATCACTCATATGCCAGGCGAAGTCAGTGTTCTCAATCGTCCGGGTCCCCCACAAGCCCCGGATAATGAACCGGTGTTCCTAGCGGTCCTGGGGGAGGCTGAGAGCCCTGGACAGGACCGGGAGGCAGTTTGTGGTTCTTCCGGGGGAGCGAAAGCCGTCTCTGTGTTGGACAGTGGCCCTATGGACTGCGGCAGTAGCGTTCAGGAGGGTGGCGGAGGATCGTGGGGCGCAATGGCGGACTGTGAGGGATGGCGCTCGTTTTGTCCTATGATGCGGTATTCACCTGTACGGGGGTGTAGTACTGAGACTTGTCAAAGCGCAGCGATGAGATGCCTGATTCAACAACACTGTGTGGGTAAGAGGATAAATGGATTATGGGGTGGGCTCAGGAAAATTTAGACTGCCGAAACACCTCATTCAATAAGCTCTGTGCATTGTTGTTTCCCTAGTTCTCCAAATTCTTCTTTCTTCTCTGCGCTCTTAAATAATCTGATGATAACTGTGGAATATCGGTTAAATAAATGCGGTGGAACTTTTTCGTTTTTTTATCTTTTTCTCTCTTTCCCTTTGCCTCTCCCCTTTAGGTGCTTGGGGACGAAGTTTCGTATTGTTGGATTCGAATGTCTTGCAGTTTACATCAACTACAACCTCTGTCCCGCTGCAATAGGCGGTGACTCGATCCGCCCTATCCTCTTTTGATAATTTTGATAAATACGCAGGCTTCAGTTTATAAGAAGAAAAAACTGGTGAGAGCGTCAAGTAATCTGGAAAACACTCCAGCAGTGGCTAAAACACGTAGTCAGACAAAGACCTTTTTAGTTCGTAGAGCCTAAGGTTGCAAGACGGTAGTCCCCACAGTCCGTCAGGTTCTACCCCAAAGACGGACGGATTGGACGGTTCGGAGCTGGGAGGAACCGTCAAAGCGCTGGACTGGACCGGACGACGAAAGGGAATTTAAGGGATATCGTTCTCGTCCTCAAAATCTATAAACTAATTACCGTTATCATAATGGACGACGAGCCCGAAAAACCGAGACATTCTTGAGTGGCTGTAAGCTTAGATTGGGGGCTCGGGGGGGCTGTGGGGGACTGCGATTGACAGCTGTGGGTAGGGTGGAGAGCAGGAGACTACGAATAATGGGAAAGTTTACTTGGGCAGCCGCTAGAAGGTTTTTTCAGATCGTATGGGGCTGGCTAAATTGGGAACATGAAGTAAATTGTAACGAGTGGTACGCCCCAGTTGTTCTCCCCAATGAGGAAGCCAAACGCCTATCGCTGCTGGATTAGGGAATGGTTGTCAACATAACAAACGACAGCGAATGGGTAAGAATATTGATTTTACAAGTCCGGAACTCTACTAGGTATGTGGTGCAAATGGAATTAAGTGTTACACTACAAGCGCCTCGTGTCCCTCCTCCAAGAATGGATACCTATTGTGGAATAGCTTCTCCGGAACCATGTGAAGGATAGCCTTGATGCTGCTTTTCTTAAGAGGAAAGACGAGAGGTAACCTGGGACTAGGGGGAAGAGTGGGTGGGGTCAATGTCTTCTAAACACAGAACTTGATACCACAGTTGGCCGTTGAACCTGTATTCCTTGCACATCCTTGGAAAAGCAATTGTATCTTTGGATTTCACATCTCAGATGCTGTCGTAAAGTGTCATGTCATTCTCATACGGTACCGTAAGAGCTCGAATAATGCGACGGTATCCCAGGTGTGAAAACAGACCAAAAAACCTGCAAGAAAAAAAGAAAAAAGACACCAAACCTTAAGAGGAGGGGCAACTCCAACTTCCAAGTACCGGTACACAGTCTAATTATTCGAGCCCCCATAATATGACCTACATCGGCTATGATACTCGAGTATGCGTCCATTCATCCTTATGCATAACATTATAATTCCTCTCTTGCCTCTTTTCTTAAACCCAGATTCTACACCTTCTGGCTTATAATAGGGTACCTGTTTCACTCTTACCAAAAATCTTCAACTATACCGTCAATGGCCTCTGCCAATTTTGACTTATTTTTCGAAATCGAACTACGGGGACTGAACCCTATTGATTCTCAACTTCTTCACTGTTTCTGTTTCTTAAAATGATGTGTTTTGAGTCTGCCATCCACTCTCCGGTTTAGGCGTATTTGAGGTGAAGGTTTTAAGCGACTTGCGCTGTATCATACTGTACTTGTGCTCGGGTCAAGGTTGTGACTGTCAAACACCCTCTCTACCCGACTTTCGTCTAGGCCAACCAGTGGAAAATAAATGTAAACCATGATAGAATATCGTAGTAATAATATTATAGGGATGCAATTCTAGGTTAAGTTGACTCAAAATATTATCTGGAGCGGAACTCACGTTGAGCTAGTGGGCACTTTCCTGAGAGTGTCACACGGCCGCAGTTAGCGAGCGACCCCCCACAACGATGGCACAAGTAAGCTTGAGGGCTCAAAAAAATACTCTGCGAATATTTCTTGTTCCTCAATAAATGTGTGACCTGAACATTACTACCGGTATCGGTAGTATTCCTATCGAGGGTGCTCCTATGCCCTAATTCCCTCCCCCTACCAGAAGACAGAGCTTAGCGCCTGCTTGAGCAGCTTCGACATAATCTTCGAGTAATCTATGGAGGGACAGTGCCTAAGTTTTGTATGTTCCACAAGCGAGGTTTGCATACAAAACTTAGGAGCTGTATGGCACTTCTGGCAGCGGTTTCTCGAATATCTACGCTTTGGGATGTAACAAAGAAGAGGCATAGAGTGCCACCCCCCAGTCCATCGGTGCGCCCAAGAAATCCTTGGCCCAAGACACGTCTTGGTTTGAAGCGCCAAGTAATATATTTCCAATTAGAGAAGGATATTCTCTAAATGCAATTAATCCTTTTCCAATTAAGGAAAATTCATTTCCATATTGCGTCATTTTCTTAACCTGATCCCCTAGGCGCAGCACCCAACGGACTAAGGGATAGTGTGGTTCAAGATAAGACTCCTACAAGCATATGCCAACCTGCATTGACATAAATCGCTCACGAGGCGTTGTGTAACGAATTTCAGATCAAGTGTCTGGAGTGTTGTCCTCAAGGCGCAAGGCTGTATTAATACCGTCAGCCCCGCTTTTCCTCAATTTCAAGCAATTGCTCTAACTGCCCCGAGTTAACCAACACCCCGCTCTCAACAACATTCACAACAGCGAAAATCGAAAAAATGTCACAAGCTCCCAGCAATAATCATCACTCTTTCAACACCACAAACTCTCACAACAACATCATCAATAACTACATCACCCCCGATGACGAGTCTAAAATATTGGTTTGGCTATCTCCACTAGAGCCACGGGTACGGCATCGTGACATCGGAGACCAGCGGGTGGACAGTATAGGAGCCTGGCTGTTAGAAAGTCAGGAATTCAAATGCTGGCACAACGGTAGTCGGGGAGATGAAACTAATCATCCCACCTTATTCTGCCACGGAAATGAAGGAGCGGGAAAGAGCTATATGATGTAAGAGAGTGGATCACTACCGGGAATCAAATAATGGTATTGCTGACAGATTGCAATGACAGCTCACTAGTAATAGACAAGTTGTGCGATGAGATCGTAGAGGAAGATACTGCCGTTGCTTGTTTTTACTTCGACTATGCCTCCCAGAATGAGCAGTCACCGGTAAATATGCTGGGTTCTCTACTACGACAGCTTGTTTACGGATTGGACCGAATTCCCGAAGCGGTGGTCGAGTGCTTCCGAAAGGAGAAAAAGGCTATTGGGGGTAGGGGACTACAAGTGTCGGGGATTGTGAAGATGTTCCAGATTATCACAGCCACAAAACGCACGTTCATATGCGTTGACGCACTTGATGAATGTGTGCCGAAGAATCGAACGATAATTCTTGAATCACTGGGACAGATCGTGCAAGGGTCGCTGGACACTCGCATATTTTTGACCGGAAGGTCCCATATCCGGAGTGAGGTGAAAAGGGAATTGAATGGAGCGGCAACTTTCGTCTCGATAGAGCCTACAGGAGGTGGTGTCATTAAGTATCTACGCGAGAAACTCAAGAACGACACCGCCCCGGAGATGATGAACAGCTCACTGGAGGCGAATATTATGGAAAGCATTCCCGAAATATGCTCGGAAACGTAAGTAGAAACCAGTGCGAGATCAAAGATGCGCAAAGATGCCTCAGGATAATGGCTGACATATTCCAATCTAGATTCCTACTGGCCTCTCTTCACATCGAGGCAATCCTGCGGGAAACGAGTATCGCTCGGCGAGGGGAAAGGCTGAAGTCATTGAAAGATGGGGCAGGGTTAGGGGATGCATATGGTGCGATTCTAGAGCGGATAAAGGCGCAGGGCGTGGAAAAGACAAAACTCGCGACGGCCACTCTCATGTGGATCTGTCACGCGGAGCGGCCGTTACAGGTGGATGAGCTGCGTCACGCGCTAGCAGTGGAGATAGGAGCAACATATTTCGACAGCAAAAATGCCCCTTCGATAGCTGCATTGCTAAGTTGCTGCCAAGGACTGATCACCGTCGACAAGGAAGCTTCGACTGTCCGATTAATCCACTTTACAGCCCGAGAGTATCTCCGCGCCCACCCAAACCTCTTCAGTCAACCTCACTCGGCAATTGCAGAAGCTTGCTTGACCTATTTGAATTCACAACAGGTCAAGAACCTCTCATCCCGCCCTCCCCCCGCCTACCAAATCATGCCATTCCTCGACTATTCTTCCAGGTATTGGGGAACACATGCGAATAGGCAACTCTCGGAGCACGCAAGGACCCTTGCACTAGATCTTTTGAATCAGTACAAAAACCACCCATCTGCCCTATCGCTCTCGAAACAAATACTGCCTCTGAGATATGTCGGACGCACAGATGCCTCCCCGCGCTTCTCAGGATTACATTGCGCGTCTTTCTTCGGGATTCATGAACTTGTGACTACACTTATGAATGCAAAAGGTTGCGAGATTAACCAAGGCGATTGCGCGGGCAATACACCACTCTTATGGGCGGCGAAGAATGGGCATGATGTAGTGGTCAAGCTACTGTTGGGACGGGAAGGTATCGATCCAGACAGGCCAGATTATCAAGACGGCACGCCACTCTCGTGGGCTGCTGGAAGAGGGCATGAAGGGGTTGTCAAGCTACTCCTCAAACGTGAAGATGTCAAACCCGATAGGCCGGATAGCCAAGGTGGTACACCACTCTTTTGGGCAGCTAATTCCGGACATGAAGAGGTTGTTGGGCTATTACTTGGCCAAAAGGATATTGACCCCAATCGCCAAAACAACATTAATCGAACACCACTCGGGTGTGCTGCATTGGAGGGACATGAGCGAGTGGTTAGGCTACTACTAGGGCGGGAAGATATCGATCTCAACCGGCCAGGTGAGAAGGGTGGTACACCACTCTTTTGGGCAGCTACTTCCGGATATGCAGGGGTTGTCAAGCTACTACTTGGCCGAAAGGATGTTGACCCCAATCGCCCAAACAACATTAATCGGACACCACTCGGGTCTGCTGCGTTGGAGGGACATGAGGGAGTGGTCAAGCTACTACTAGGAAGGGAAGATATCGACCTCAACCGGCCAGATGAGGACGGCAATACACCACTCGCGTGCGCTGCTGGAAGCGGGCATGAAGTGGTTGTCAAGCTGCTCCTCGAACAGGAGGGTGTCGAACCCGATACGCCAGATAATAAAGACAGTACACCACTCTATTGGGCAGCTAATTCCGGACATGAAGGGGTTGTTGGGCTATTACTTGGCCGAAAGGATGTTGACCTCAATCGCCCAAACAACATTAGCCGAACACCACTCGGGTGCGCTGCGTTTGAGGGACATGAGCGAGTGGTCAAGCTACTACTAGGAAGGGAAGATATCGATCCCAACCAGCCCGATGGTAGCGGCTGCACACCACTCGGGTGGGCCGCTGGAAAAGGGCATGAAGGGACCGTCAAGCTACTCCTCGAACATGAAGATCTCGAACCCAATATGCCAGATAACCAAGGTGGCACACCACTCTATTGGGCAACTCATTCCGGACAGGAAGGGATTGTCAAGTTACTCCTTGGCCGAAAGGATATTGACCCCAATCGTCCAAACAACAATAATCAAACACCACTCGGGTGTGCTGCATTTAAGGGATATGAGCGAATGGTCAGGCTACTACTAAGACGGGAAGATGTCGATCTCAACCAGCCCGATGATAGCGGCTGTACACCACTCGGGTGGGCCGCTGGAAAAGGGCATGAAGGGGCCGTCAAGCTGCTCCTCGAACGTGAAGACGTCAAACCCGATAGGCCAGATAATCAAGACAGTACACCACTCTATTGGGCAGCTAATTCCGGACATGAAGGGGTTGTCAAGTTACTACTTGGCCGAAAAGATGTTGACCTCAATCGCCAAAACAACATTAATCGAACACCACTCGTGTGCGCTGCATTGGAGGGACATGAGCGAGTGGTTAGGCTACTACTAGGAAGGGAAGATATCGATCCCAACCGGCCAGATCAGGATGGCCGTACACCACTCGGGTGGGCTGCTGGAAAAGGGCATGAAGGGGTTGTCAAGCTACTGCTAGAACGTGAAGGTCTTGAACCCAATAGGCCAGATAACCAAGGTGGCACACCACTCTATTGGGCAGCTCATTTCGGACAGGAAGGGGTTGTCAAGTTACTACTTGGCCGAAAGGATGTTGACCCCAATCGCCCAAACAACATTAATCGAACACCACTCTGGTGTGCTATTGTGAATGGACATGAAGGTGTGGCCAAGCTTTTACAAGCCCGAATATCTGTGGAAAGCGTATATGCGCAGCCGCCCTACCGGCTGTGAGAGAGTTAACACCAAGTAATAACCCGGAAACCCAATCGATTATGCTCAAACTGCGTAGGATCCCTCCTCCTCTAGCACTATCTCTGGTCAGCCTCCGGGAGCCTTGTTCACGCTGTCGCCACCATCGCCATCCTCCCTATTTCCCCTGCGCGGCCCAAACACAACCTAGAAGCTTCCTCCTCCCATCATCGGTGGAAATCCAACCGGTACGTAAAATTATACCCCTCGAAGCATCCCGACTTTTGGTAATGTTTATTAGTGAAGGCGCACAAGCTCCTGTTTACAGTGCCCAACATCCCGCAACCGGCAGAATCTCTCCTTCACGACTCGTGTCATTTACCTTGATCCCCTTCCTCTGGTGGAATATATCCTCTGTTCCAAAATTCCCCTCCTTTTATTCTTCAATTCCCCTTATGCGCCGATATTTATTTATTTCCTGCGTGTTATCTCCTACTGGCGGCAGATATAGATAGATAGACAGATAGATAGATAGATAAACTGCACATAGATTTTCCTTCCCGATAGCGGTGGGCCTAGAATAGGCGTCGCAGGTGCTAGCGTAGGGAAGGCAATGAACTCTAAATGTTTTGTCTCTGGGTCAGTAATTTTTTTCCGGACTATATAATTCGGATCCGCACTTGGAAAGTACATCCCAATCTCTTCCGAATTTATGCTTTCCTCGCCTCCCCCGCCAAGGAATCTAGATATGTATTATAAGTATTTAGTATTCACACTTTATATTGTAACAAGAACAGAAGATCTATACCCTGTCGTCCACCTGGTGTATCACGGTAATTTTTGGCTGACCCAGAGCCATTGTTGAAAAAGGTTTATTGGAAGTCATCGACCGCATGCCCCCCCTAGCCTCCCGTTATATAAAAGTTCATCGTATGATATCACCGAATCACGAAAATGAGTAGAGTGATCAGTCATGATTCTAGATGCTTCAAGTAGACTCGATCGTGATGGAGCAAATCGATGAGATCATGCATGCTCTGCTCGATCATGATCCGAGCGAGGGACCCCTATGATCGAAGTGTGTGATTGAACAGACTGTAATTGCCCAAAACTCGATCACGATCTGATCTGATTGTGTGCATCACTATCTATCTATCTATCTATCTATCTATCTATCTATCTATCTCTCTATCATACTTGGCCGATTCAAAAGTCTCCGGAAATCTTAGCACCAAGTTTCCAAGCGAAAGATGTGAGGTAGCGCCCCAAATATTTCCGGAGACTTTTGAATCGGCCAAGTATATCCCCGTAACTGCGGATCCACCATAACAAGACCAGCGCCAGCAGATCAGTCCCAGTCTCAATACCTACCGGGGTGGGCGCAGACTCCATCCAACCTAGTGCCTGCCAGAACGGGGGCTCAAGTCAGCTAGGCCCTGGGCTGGTGCCAGAGATAGTTTGAGATCATCACCTATCACTCGCCCCCGTCAAACTTGCTGTCTTTTTTTTCTCCTTCTTTTGCGGGATATTGGAGGCACACGTCGCGAGGAGGCGGGCACATGAACCTTGAGAGACTTAGCTTCTCCTCATCGCTACAGCAGCTCTTCGGTAAACATCAACAAGCACATCCTAAGACCCCCGGCATTCCCCCCCCCTAACGTGGGGAAAATTATGAATTTAAAACTAACTTGCTCAGTTCTCTTTTGTGCTTAAGAGGTTTCCCCCCAAGGGATATTTGTTCAGGGCAACCGCCGTCGCGTTGATGGTCTTCCGACAGGCTTTAGAAGAGGTCCTGTTTGTAGTAGAGGGGTGACGGCCAGCGCCCGTGCCGAGGATATCCAAGATCTCCGGTGGAGAGACGGAATCGGCGTGCTCCTGATGAGCAGTAGAAGTTTCAATAGCGAGGGATATTCTAAGGAGCAGGCGGGGTTCAAATCCTGTCTGAGAACGGATTATAGCCATGATGCCAGGATTTGTCTGCAACACCCTTTAAAAAGCAAAATTGAGCATAACTAATCACCTAATTCGGACACAGAGCGAGCAAGTTTTGGAGATTTCGCGTGGCCTGTTGCTACCTTCAGATATTCTCAACCCTGTCGTATCACCTATCCTCACGGCTAAGGCATGTACTTGGAAGCAAGCCATCTTTGGGAACATTTGTTTCGGCTTCTCTTTTAAGAAAAAGAAGTACTATTTATCCTTTCACTTCGTCCAGGGCATCCAAACAGGATATGAAAATCTAATATAAAGATCCCATCACGGATCTACTGGTATTTCATGTTCCAATCCCACCCATATGTACCCACTCTACCTACTCCGTTCGACCAAACCCGCTAATAATAATAAAGCACAAACACAAACAGAACAAAGGTTATGCTAGTCATGGCTCATCCAAACAAAAGAGACAGAGACTAAGTAAGGTTGAAAAGTAGAAAAAGTTAAAAGAACCCCATTGAAGAAAAAGAACCCCGATAGCGCTATGGACAAAAGGAAATCTATGTTCGAGTAGCATAAGTGTTTTGCCGTCCTTGCGCCCAACACATAACACAGAAAATGGAAATCAAAGCAAGGAGGCAACAGAAAATTTACAAAAGAATAATTAGGTACCTGGTAGGTAAGTAAGTGGTAGCAAAGGATAGAAAAATTGGCAAAGCAGGGCAAAGCAGATAGTGGAAAAAGGCCATCAGCCATCAACCCAAGTATGATACTCAAACTTTTTTTTCTCCCCCCTACTCGTTTCCATCTCGTTCCTTCTATCCGCCTCCCCATTTTCGTCCTTAGTGTTCGTCCAGCCCCCACATACGCCCCCCCCCCCCCCAACCTTCTGGCTACCAAATCCAAATCATTAAACACTAACTTTTGCCCACCTTCTTCTTTCCAAACCCGGGAAGTCGCCACTTCTTTTTATCCTTCATGCTCCCCGAAATACTTCCTTCTTTCTCTTCTCCCCCTAGTCTTATTGGTGCCGCCGGCGGTTTATCGTAGGCTCTCGCAGGTCTTCCCAAAATGCCGTCCGTCATAGCCATCGTATCCAATGCACCCCCAAAATCGATTTCAGGCAACTGCATACTATCCGGTAGCTTGTACCTCTCCTGTGTTGTAGCCGGCTTAAGGTTATAGAACGAAAGATCGATATTAGGTTCGGGTTTGGTAGGGTATACCGGTCTCTCTTCAGGAGGTGTGACAGGCTTCGAAATTGTAAAATCGCCTATCAGATTGACTAGCTTTGGCGGTTCCGGTAAAGTCTTTTCTTGTTTAATCGGTGGTTGAACGGACTTCTCCTGTTTTGTCGCCAGTACGGGCTCAGCCCGCCTAGGCACCGGTTGAGGAGCCGGCTCTGGCTTCACCACCTCCGGCTCTGGTAGTTTCTTGGCCGGTTGAGGCGTACTACGGCCCGCGGGTGAAACCTCTTCCCGTTTTTTATCCATCTTTGTCGCTTGGGTGGGCCTAGGTCGGGGCGATGGAGTGGACCGGGATGGCTTGTCGGGTCTGGGGGTACTCTCCCGTTGAGGTCCAGGGCTAGGCAGCGGAGATTTGGCGCGCCTTTCTTGTTTTTCCTCGACTTGAGGTCGATCTAACTTTTGTGTGGGCTGTTGCTTGGTTCCGGGTAACTTGGTCTCCAGTTCCCCAACCTGCGCCCATCTGACCTCCTGCTTCTTAACCCCGGTCGGTTTAGCTTCTGGATCAGTTTGCATAACCTTTGATTGAGCAACCTCCTGTTCATCACCTTTCACTATGCCCGAATCAACTGCACTTACCGCTGACGCGGAAATCGGAGGAGATTCCTTGGGCCCCGGTGACTTGGGCGGCACCTCTTGTCGCCCAATGGCTCTTAGTGTTGAGCGCGGAGTGGCTTCACGTTGGGGCGGCGAAGGCTGACGAGGTGGTAAGGGCTCTTGCGGGGGTGGCACTTGAAGCAGTGGCGATGACTGGCGTGGCGGTGGCTCTTGGTGGGGTGACTGTGCTTGCTGGTGCGCCTGTCTTCCGTCCGTTGGTTCAACCGGTACCTCCGACTCTCTCTCCGACTCCTGCCCTAGCTCTGGTGAATCCGCTGAGGGAGATCTCCGCTGAGGGATGAACGGAGGACGGGGTTGGGGAGTTGGTCCGCGGTGATTCCATTGTGAAGGGTCAGGCAGGAGCTGGGGTGGCCTCTTCTGTGGGTTCACACCGAATGGTTCGATGGGTGGGGGAGAATTTATTCTCTGCCGAGGATATTCTTCGATGTTTGTAAGTTCGGCCCTCTTGTCCAGAGTCAGACATTTCCTGGCTCTCGCTGGCGGAGGCCAACATGGCTCCCCATCATATTCCTCAAATTCCGTCAATCTTCTCTGAGCACCGCCTGTTTCGGACTCAGAACTGTCGGCGCCTAGACGAGATATGGAGGTAGAGCCCCCCAAAAAACCAGGCGGTCCAAAATGTGACAAATTTGACACCCCCTCAGCATCCGCCGCTGGAGTGGAAGCAGGCAAATCCACCGGCAGTTGCGTATTTTCTATATTGGACGCTTTTGGCTGCATTTCGGTATTCAACTCTGAAGTTGCATTTGAATCTCCCAGCCCGTTCCTTCCTTCGCCCTCCTGAATGACCCTTAGCAAAGCCGTCAAGCGATTATCCTGCAAGCGGAGTTCATCCCTGCACTCTGCACAGATGCGGATAGCGCACCACCCACAAACAAAACGATACTCTGCGGGATCGTCACTTTTGTCCATAGTCCCAGCGGTGCCGCGACGTCCCATGGTCTTGCATGTCATGCAAGGGACTTTGTGGTGAAGGTTGTGAACTTTGTGCATTACCTTGTGCTGGGTCATGCAATCCAGATGTGTGAGGTGGAATGGAGAGTACTGGACGCGAGATATTTTGGGGCCAGCCATCACTTCCTCAGGTGTGGTATTATATGATATCTGAGCAAAGTGCAAGCCTTCGTGGAAGAATGGAGCGGATTTCAGGGGGCGGGATATTGTGCGTTGCTGTAGAGGATATGGATAGGCTGGGTGCTGGGGATATTCAACAGAGATCTGTGGATTTGGAGGGCCATGGTTCCGGGGGTAGTATGGCACAGGAGACCCCCGGGCTTGCTCTAAATTCGGGGCCTGGCTTGGGGTGACAAATTCTTCCGAAGAGGATTTAGTACTAGGAACTTTTGGCTCTAGTGGGGGTGGGGACTCGGTAGACTCTAGCGACTGAGTTGTGGGAGAAGATGAGCTGTCGCCTGTTTTCGCAGACGACGAAGATGAATTGGAATGAGGGAAGCCATCCCCAGACCTGATGGGCCCTGGCCTCTGTGGCGGCTGGTAGTAAGCACTCTGTTGGGGAGGAGGTTGTTGTCGCGGGTGGTGGAGCCGACGAGGAGGATACTGCATCTGTCGATTTTCAACCGGAAAATTCCGTCTAGAATACATTGCCGGAGTCACTGTCGCAGAGGAAGAAGCGCTAGAGGCAGCCGAGTATGTGCGTAGATTAGATGGGAGATAAGTGCCGCTAGTAGCAGGAGCTCTAAAAGCAGGTCCGGCTGCGGGCGTTGGTGCTCTCAGTGGTAATCTCCGTATTTGTGCATTAGCGGGTTGTCCCGGGCCTGGAGGTCGCAGAGGTCGAGGAGGAAATCTCTGGCAGGGAGAATTCGTAATTTTTTGAGGCGGATGTGGAGCAGTATTAAAGTCAATGGATGTGCCCATCAATTGATTTGTGCTCGGACCAATAGTAGTAGTCATGTTGCCTGCACTCGCTTCCCGGCCAGTAGCATTAGGGTCAGCCGCAACCCTGCCTGAGTCCGACCCACTTCCCTGCCGTTTGTCAACCCGATCGCACTTATTCTTGTCGTTGCCATCCTCAAAATTGTCGCCATCCTCAGGATGTTTCACCGTAGCAGTCTTGTCGATGTTGTCTTCCCAAGAGTGCTTCAACATAGTACTACCACAAACACCCGCAGATTTGATCGCCGCATTGTTATTACCCTGACAATCTTCCAAGCGTTTGACAAGTAATTCTCTGCTCGCGGGACCCCCATCGTCGTTTCCCGATCCTCCGCAATCCGCTCTCCTCATCCCACTTGCACTCCCGTTCCCACCCTCTGATCCTTTAATATTTGGTGATGATCTAAAGCCGAAACGTTCCTTCAGGCTCAGAGACCTTCTGACTCTAGTCCCAACACTACCGATGGTGCTCGCATTATCGATACTGCTCCTAACACTATCGTTCGCATCATCGGCTCTTGGTCCCGCCTTCTTGAGACGAGACGTGCCACGAGAACGAAAGGAAAGCATCCACTAAATCGGCTGACCGACTCGAGCTTATCGGGCTGGTTTGGTGGTAAAGGATGGGGAAAAAAAGAGAGGGAAAGAGAAAATGAGGGATCGTGAACCCGGGCTGCCTAACCAGAAGGCGGGCGAAACTGCAGGATTTATCTAGAGGAATTCGTCGCCAGTTTTGTGCTATCCTTGAGCCGCCGAAATGATCAAACTTATCATATGCCACCCACGCGCCTAAACAGCTAAGCGACACAGACCTGTCAAACTCTTCCGGCACAGGAAAACAATGCAGTAGTCACAACCTACCAAGACCTGATATCGTGAAACCCCGATATGGATGGTTAAGGCCAGACAGCCCTTTCGCAGCCTCCGCGTGCTAGAGGGGTGTCGTGACTTTCCTCCTATAATGGGGGAAAGCAAAAGACGAGTGTAATTTTGCAACAAACCCCAATCGAGGCTCGTCAATCGCTTTGGACCGCAACGAAACGATGGGATGAATGTGCGGGCGAGAGGGCGGGAGGGGATTTCCTATAATTAACCTTATTTTATTTTTATATTTTTTTTGCTTTCCCCACAACGAATTGTTTCCAAAGTTCTTTCCAAAGTATACTTTTTTGGGGAGTGGAGAAAACAAACAATCGGAATAACGAGTGCTGATAGCTCAAACCAGGGATTATCTCCACTCCACTACTCGTCTCTCCACACTTACTCACACAAGTGCCGAATTCCAGAGGGAGGGGAGGAATTGGATAGGATAGGATAGAACAGGACAAGAGGGCGAATGAGGGGGGAGGAAGGTGAGCGATGGCGAGGATGAGGATGACGAAAAAAGAAGGGAGCTGGTGGAGGGGAGGGAGGACAACTCTACTGGGTACGGCGATGAAGAGAAAGGACTACGACAACATTGAGCACAAACCAGTCGCCAACATTCAGTATATTCACTAAACCAAGTGCACGTGCGAGGGCTCACCAATTCGCAAAGCAACCGGAAATGGGCTGCCAAAATCCTCGAATCTGGGCGTAAAACACCAGTTCTTGGCATTTTTATTCATAATTGACGAGTCCTGCATTGTACCGATGTCAAGCCTCTGCTAGGACAGCCGGGCCACCGTACGAAATGGGGTCGATGGTGGCGGACTGTTCTGTAGGTATCGATTCTAGCACGACATGGTGTGTGCAAGCATGTCTCTCTTTACGATACTGTATCTGTGTGTGTATGTGTGGGCGCTCAACCGTACCCGTACAGTACAGGTATCAGTTTACCGCACGCAGAGGTACGAGTACAGCAGGGTGGCTCAAGAGTTCGTAGAGTAGGTAGGTGGTCGCCGTGAGACAGAAATGGGTGACGTGGAATAATGAACAAACCCCCCGCACGCAGCGGGTTGGCCTGCATCTCTGGTCAATCCCCTCTCGTTTCCCCATTCCCTTTTCTCGACAAAAGAAGCCCGATCCCTCCTTCCGCTCTCTGGATAGCCGGTTGGACGAATGAATTGCGGGGGATTCCCACAATAATAGTATCACATTATATAGTCTATCCCTGCAAGGTACAGTGTTTGGGTGGAGAAAGGTTGAAGTGGGGAATAAAGATGTTTCTATGGATGGAGATTCCTGCCTACCATCGCTGTCGTTGTGGCTGCACCCGTGCCCGTGCCCGCACCGTATTAGCCTGTCCCTCCTCGCTAAAAATAAGAAAGTGAGTCAGTTGCTTGTATCGGGCACTTTTCCCAGGCGAGAAAAACCCGAAAACATGGATTAAAGAAATACAGAGTGCCACTGGTAACTTATGGCAAAATCCATGTGTATCTGAGACCCAATACAAAATATGCCCTCCCGTTTTCAGCTCCTTCTTGTCTGGACAGGTACAAGTGGCTTGTGTCAGTGCAGCAGGCGGGATGCCGAGCTGTTGAGGCTGGCATTCTCCCCAGAGCCAGGTCGCCAAGGTGGTGGCTGTAGGCGTAACGTCATCGCACCACCATCCCTGTTTTCTGCGCTCTTTCCCATCAAGATTGCATGGGAGATGCGAGGAAGCTCCCCGATAGACTACAGCTTTTTGGCCCTCGGGTAGAGGGATACGATACTATCGGTAGTAGGAGTACTCGTACTTGTAAAAGCTCTCTCGCTCCCTGTCGTAGTCATCAATCAAGTGTACGAGTACTCGAGTACCGTACTGCTCTCATCACTTGTTTTTGTTTTTCTCCTCATCCCTTCCGCATTCGTTCCCCGAGTCGCCTCCAGTCGGACAGCGCACGTGTCTTGGTGACGCCTTCGTGTGAACCGCGATTCACCTAAGCTACCTTCCATTCGTTCTCTATTTATCTGCATATTTACTACCCAAGACTACTCGAGCACCATCGTGAGTGAAAATCCAGGGATGAGGAGGGCACAGCGGAGCACTGTACTAAAGTAGAAGTGAACAACAAAAGCAAATAACAATACCGTAACTCATTCTGAAAGTACTTGTACTCGTACCTTGGCCGTCGAGCGGAAAGAGTATCCGCCCTGGCCCAGTGTTTACGTTGGTGATGCTCTTGGCACTCAGCCTCACAAACCCGTGTATTGCACGCGATCATCAACTGCTCGAGCACCGGCGCGCCAACCCCTCCACCGGCCGGAAGCAAACTCCCATACCCGACATGCACAACTTAAAGCACGAGCACGAGCACGAGCACTGCACGCGCCGCGTCCTCGAGTACGGTACCGGTATCGGTATATCAAAAATGCCGGTACCGATATCGCGCGAAAGAAACAAAGAAAATAACTCAGCACACCATGGACAAGCTCTATCTCAACCCGCCTGATTGGATGCAACCCGTTTTGCCTCATTCGCTTGCCCCTCAATCCCACTGGTTCAGTTCCTCCACCGTTCATGTGTTCCACGCTTGCATCGACAGCCTGCCGTGTAACTGACCAACGCCGCCCTGATCGAGATAACGGGGGGCGACCCAATCAGGGCGATTTTTCGCCCCGGTGTACGCGGTTGCAACACGAGTTCACGTAGCGAGAAGGAATTGGATACCGGTACCTTTGTGCGAGGAGGGAAGAGGAAGAGAGAAGAGTTTTTGTTGCTGATAGTTTATGGAGAGTGCAGGACGGTAGGTTAGGAGAAGCTAGGCTCAATTGGTGCATGTCTTATATTGTCTGCCGTGAGTTTGTTACTCGAGTACCGGTACTACAGGTACATTAGACGCGTTGTGTATCGCGTAATTACGGTACCGTGTGCTTGGATAGGACAGCGCAGAACTATCATCTAATCTAGCTACTAGGGACTTCATTGCAACTCGGCCTAACGAGTCGGCATCCAACTCCTCAGCCTTCCAATCCTCCTCACACTGCACAGCTCGAGCCAATCAACAGACGGCGTGATCCGTCATTCATCATTGTCGATTATCTCCACCAGCCCTCTAACATCCGTACTCAGAGACAAAAGCCCAAAGCAGGATTATCGGTAAGAGTAGTGTTTTCCTCATGCAGTAAAACCCGAGCAGGCTTAGCGTGCTAGATCTTCATCAACTAGTGTTCGCAATTCCCGTGAACTAAACCTATCGTGGCTCAATGCCGCAATTCCAGCTAATACTCGTAGTCCGATAGTGGAGTACGGTACCGGTACACGGGCTTTTTACGCAATTCGAGCAATTGGGATGTGGTAAACGCCGGCAATCTGTGCACATCTGAGCGCCAATACTCGAGCACCAAGTACTCGTACACCTCCTATTTTCGGGCATTCTGATCAAGGAGGAGCACCCTGCCGATAGAATCAAACCACGGAACCCAAGGGGAAAAAAAATCGCAGCCCAGATCCTCCCCATACGCATTCTACTCATTCCTCAGCCGCGTGCCACCGCCACGATCCAATCTGATCCAATCGAGTTCAACCGACCTCGCCTATCTCCCAAGACAATTCCACCCATCCCCGATTTTTCAGGCAAGCAATTCCGGAAAAGGAGAATACCGGCACGGTACCAGCATCCTCCATACGGACACATTCCGGTACTGTACTAGTACGGCACGAGTACTGTACGTACAGTCTTCAATGAGAGCGCAGCGAAAAAATTGGGTTACGAACAGGCGGGGGGGTACTTGAGGTGAGATTAAGTGGTTAGGTGACCCAACAAAGCCTTTTTTTTTTTGCAAAAGTTTGTACGCTGCAGCCCCCCTTCCCACGGCAAAGATTTTCAAAAATCTTGTGCGAGCACCCGGATAATTCCCCCAGCCCCTAAGTATTTGAGTATTTGGCAGACAGGGGAGTGAGTCCGTCAGAGGCTCAATGGTAGCAGAAGATAAAGGTACATGTACCTGTTGCCGATCCTCTTGGCCACCCGACGGTTTTTCGCCCCCCGGTGGAAGACTATATACTCCTATCATACAGTGAACACAAATAGCTACGGCTGCTGCTCAAAAAAAACCCTACTCCTCGCCACCCAAAGTTCCTAGAAACCCCGGACACCCTCGGGACATGCCGAATCTTCAGCATTCGAAAGGAAAAAAAGAAAAACCTTAGAAACAACCCCGCTGGCAACTTTGTGAAGAATCCCTTTCCAAGGCCTCTAATCAATTCCATCCTATTTTTGTCATATTAATGCGCTTAGGATCAGCGACTAGAATCGTGCCGCAGTGGGCTACCTACCAGTATTTGATAAAAAAAGAGGTGCAACATCAATTCCGACTCCAACCAGAACAACCAACGGCCTCCTCCTTCCAGTGCATAAGACCTTTTGGCGAAAACACAAATCATAGACAAGTCTTAATTTATCATTCAAAGGGTCTCAGTGGAGGAAATAGCATGATAACATTGCCTTCCCACTGGCAAGAAGAAGAGGCTACCAGTACTGATATCCTAATTTAAAATTTTAGGTCAAGACAAGCCGTAACACCGAGCCTTGGTTTTCCAGAACAATACCAGTGAAGATACTCTAGACTAAACTACCGGCGCGCGGTATACCGTAGACCGCTGCAAACATCGGTACTTGGTTGGTGTATCACCACCCAGCTTCACCCCCCCCCCCTTTAGGCCCCTGCAAAAAACACGCCCCTTGGGTCTGATAGTTGCCCAGTGTGTAACAGAAAGTTTCGACATGACTTGGCTCAGGGTGGTTGCTGGCCCTGATGGATTTGAGGTGGGGGGGTGGAGAATAGGGGGCTAAAATGTGGTAGCTTGGGGAATTTTGGGAACGAAGGATGGTTTGGCAATCCGGCAATTTGGTCTCACTTCCTTTTGATGTTTCAATTTGTTTCTGTTATCATGGTCGGTCACTCGCTTAGCTAGCTACTAGTACGGTAGAGGATTTTAGCGTCCTGGGGATGGTTGGGGTTGGCTGGGGTCTGGAAATGGAATGTTGGTAATGGTAGCGCTTCTGTGATATTGTAGTGCGAAGGCGGAAGCGGTAGTGCCATATTGAGGACGGCAATGAAATAGGAGATACGCTCTACTGTGTTCCTTTTGACGTGGGCTGGGGCGTGGCAGTATCAATCTAATACTCAAATTTCGGAAGATAACAAGTGCGGACCGAGACAAATGATTTTAAGGCTTCTTGGGAGACAGGTACGAGTACCCGTCGGGATTACTAGCGTCAGCGTAATGGATCTCTCGAGGCAGAAAGCCTAAAGTAGATGCTTGCTCAATCCAACCGGGTGATTGTGAGGAGCCCTAGCCCTGATCATCACTCAGCACTCACTTCTTATCGGAGTTGAGGATTTTTATTTTTTATTTTTCACTCTGGACATAACTTAACCCATTACCATTGCTGGCTATATCTTTACCATGACCCGTTTAGCCCATCGATCTTTAGAAGGAAAGTCATTAAAACGGATTTACAGAGTTCCTAACGTTTTTGGTGGAAATAATCCAAGGGGTTCGGTTTGCGGGCTCTTCGGGGCTCGGTTCTATGATGCGTTTTGTAGTGGCTATCTCTTCAGAAGTTGGCGTGCTAGATAGCCTTCGCTGTTCGTTGAAAATCCAGCCGGACATCCAGGGGCAGTGGTGCTGCGGCTGCGGATTGCCCATCGACAGGAATATCCGCATCGATGAATGCTGTCTCCCTCTGGAAAAGTGAGTTTTCTTGTCCTGGTCTTTAAAATGCCGCTTATAGAAAAGGTAGATAGAGAGAGTTGGTCTATGTAAGAAATACCTCCAAGCATGCCGAGAGAAAGAGGGAGACCTGCGGGAAAAAAAACTTGCTCGGGCAAGGGCGAAGAGCGATATTTAATCTAAAGGTACTACTATTACTTGATAAACTGGCCGTGATTGATAGCAGTCTGAAAGGCCACTGAGCCATTTAAGAACCTCCATTGGTATCGGAAACTCCCTTTGCTCCTCCGTTGCGGTTGTCGGGAATGCGCAACATTCCCATGAACCACATAATCTGCCTGCTACATGGTCAGAGAGAGGCTCGCGAAAGCAGCTCCACATCCGCACTTTCAACATTGCGAGCAAATGGGCAAAGGCTGGAACTTTGACTTTTGGTGATAGCGTATTACTTACTCAGGGGTTGCGTACGAGTTCTGGCCTTGAAATGGGTGGCAGTCACATAGGGTACCGTGTGTGATGAGTGGATGATAATATTAGAATACCGGAAATACTTCGGGGAGCATGTAGCCAGTGGGCTGCCGGCTGGGGTTGGAATGGGAAGCCTTTAAAAGGATAGGGTGTGTACTCAGAGGCCTCGGGTGAAATCAAAAGTAACCAGAGGGTATCAACACCGGACGGATATTGATATAAACCGTTAAGTGAAGGATATAAAAAATATTGCACCCTGTTTCTCTGACTTGCCGGGGTTCCAATCCCATATGATCCCATATCTGCTTGCGGCACCACTCCTGAGGCAACATGCATATCCTACAAGTGTCCCCGGCAGCCCGAGATAAAGTGTGTCGGAAATGTTACCTCAGTGTGATGACAGATACGGAAGTATTCTGCCAGTTGTTTGGCCGCTTAGGACTTAATGATCTAGGAAATGACCGCGGTCATATTGACGTAAATTCATGTTGCGCATAGCTATAAGTACGGTTGTCTCAGACACATCTATAGACGAACAAGCAAGACAACAACTATTTCGTTTCCTTTCTTTGATCAGTCCCATTGCTTTGTGCGTCCATTCCGGCCTTGGTCGTGCGTCCTCCGACAAAGTGGTTCCCGATGCATCGAGTGATCGGCCATGACCATCTGGTTTGCGATGTGAGTGCAAAGAGCTAAAAGGGGCGACAAATATTGATCCAACACGGCCATTCATAAATTATTTGAGCTATCAATATTCCTCAGCTATGGGAGCAGTGTCTGGACTGATTGCTGTCCTGGGGCCTTACGCAGTGGAATAGGGAGTAGTGCTTTGTTATAAATCGAGGTGCGAAAATCTGCGGATGCGTTCGGAGGAGGATGGGGCAGCGTTCGGAAGTATTACATCACGAATGGGAGGGAGGGAGACCTAAACGAGCATGGATTTTATGTTGTTAACTGAAAGAGAGAAAGGGTTAGTAAGAGAAAAGAAAGGAAGAAGAGGAAGCGAAGGAAGCGACGCATAGAGATGGGCATGGGAGAGGGTGAGGCACCTAATCGTAGGGTGTTATCTGGGAGGTTAGTGGTTGCAAGAGCGCATGATTTCTAGCGGGTAGTTTAGGCGGTTTAGCCGAGAACATATACCTGGACGTGGGGCATAAGCATGACCGTTTCCTCCTCCAATGCCAGGAAGATCGAGAAACCAACTCTCTAACCAATCGCACAAAGTGAAAAGCAAGGACACAAATGCTTCCAGTGCGAGTGCTTGCACCCACACATGTGGCTATCTGGGAAGCCAGGATTAAGAGGGGCAAAGCTCTCTTGTGAAAGCATAGTCTGGCTTAGAAGAGAATAACAACTGCAAAGAGAACCGAAGAGGTTCGGGGAATCTGGGGGGCAGAAGGATGATAGATATTGGTAGTGGGGATTTCGGGGGGGCTGGTGGGGTCGCCGAAGCGCTAATTAGATAATGTTTTCTAGCCTTGAAAGCAACTGGGGGGTAATAGACGGGCGGGGGGGGGGGGGGTTATGCATGGGCTTGGCAGTTCCTTGGAGTTCGCTTTGTATCCTTGGGTAGACTCTAGGGGTTCTCCCCTATGAGTGGTGGGCTTTTAGGAACTTTAACTTCTAAAGGGGTTATATTGTATAAGAGGGTGACGCCATTCACGGCTCATGGGATGTCACTCGTGGTTCTTGATAGACGTGCTGGGTTGGCTGGTTGGGGGATGTTAGATGTTGATCAAAAAGATATTACTGATTCGTGAGAATAAGGACTATTAGCGCAAAAGAGCTTCTCACACGCTTATATATGGAGAGTGGAGTCATCATTGAGATCGTATTCATTTCGCAATAGTGCTTGGGATGGCGCACAGTGGGCCACAAAACAGCAAAGCCACAAACAGAGTAGAAGCCACATCAAAGAGCGTAAAGCCGTGAGTAATCGGCAAAGAAATAGACCAATGCCCGCACTTCCGTGTCCCACACCTCCCCTTCAAATCCACACCCATCGATCGCTTTAACCTCCCCACTTCTAAACCAGGGTCGGCACCTTCCCAGTCCCAATCTGCTGCCCAGTAAGGTAATGGGTGCCTTCCTGTGCGGTGATATCGACCTGACTCCCCTTCTCAAAAACAAGTATATAGTCCGACCCTCCAAACTGGAAATACGAAACCTCCTGCCCCTTCTCCACCACGTCCCCCTTATTGACCGACAACTTCACTGACGAAACCTGTGCCATCCCTATAGGGAGCATGGCAACCAAACCGATAGGGGAATCAATAATGATACACCCGCGCGCCTGCAGGAATTGATAACCGGGCGTATCTGGCGCATTCAGACCTCTTACAAATTCGCTCTTCAGGCCGCGGACGAAGCCGGGGATTTTCCCATCCTGGTACTCATGCCTGATAATGTTTGCATCGGTCTTGCCTTTGGCCATGCAACGGCGCATGGAAAACATATTCCGAGTCGGCTCTTGGAAGCTGTCCTTGGGGGAGCTCGGGTCGGTGACGGGGACGACTTCCAGGTATGCTGCTCCCTGGATCACCTTTGCCTCTACGATGGTTCCGGGGACTGGTGCGTGCTGGCGGTGGTAGTCGGTTGTATTGAGGAAGGCGTGCATGAAGGTCCCTCCCCCGAATCTATCGGCGTAGTCGCTGCCTTCCAGGAGCTCTTTGATGTTCCAGGGCACACCCTTCACGAAGAAGACGTTGTTCTTGTCGTCTACGGGCCATTTGCCGTCAAAAACGGAGTCCGCACCGCTGACTATGGCTTCCGGGTTTTCGGGGTCATACGGAGGGCGCAGGCCGGGCTTGACATGGCGGGCAAAGAACTCGTTGAAAGTTTTCCAGTCTCCGGGGGGGCGCTCGTAGTCTCCCATGTTGTAAGGGGGGGAATCGTAGAATGTTTGAATAGTCTCGGCATTGATCGAATCTTCAGTATCGTAGAAGGCTCCGAGGGCGTTTGCGTAGTCAACCATCCACGCTGAGAGGACTGTTAGCTGCTCGTCGGCTTGCTTAGGCAGGACCTCAGATTGGAGGCGAGATGTAGTGCGCTGTTCTAGGATCCAGTAAAAGAGACAGATGTGGTTGTAAACCACGTCGCCGCGTTCGTTCTCACTTGGCTTCCAGAAAAGGAATTCGTTGATGGCGTTGAGGTAGCTGCTTAGATCGTCGATGTCGTCGAGAGCCGGGACGTTTGCCCTTTTGGCATCGGCGATGGCTTGGTTGAAGTTGAGAACCCAGTCATTCTCCTGCATAAGTTCGGCTAGCTTCTTGACGATTGGCTCCCATTCGCGGACGGACATTGTGGCTGGAGTTTTTTTTTTTTTTTTGAAAAGTGGGTTTTAGAGAATAAGAAGACGGAGGGGTGTAGATGAAGTGGTAAACTTTCGCGGAGTCGACAGTTGGTTAAGAAAGGGTCTTTACGGCTATGGGAGAGGTAGCATTTTATGTTCGCAGAAATCGCTCGTTCTTAGAAATCATTGGCACCTGGCTCCCTGAGGGTGCGGAGTAAAGTTACTAGATACTCTACCGCAATTCTGGGAGGTATTGAGAGGAGCCCCCGGAAGGCGCAGCAGAGATTCCCGTCTTTGCCATCATTTTCCCTCAGCTGTAATAAAGCAATCGCTCCTAATTGAGCATTTTTCGGATGATCCTCTGCTCAGTCGCACTGCACAGACTCCCTTTCACGGACCTCTCACTACTTCCGGCCCCAACTGCCACCACCATGACTGCCCTAGACAAAGCGACGAATATCATGATACCTACGAGCAATATGCACTAGCGGCCCTGAACTCGCCTCCCCCACTTTCTGATCTCACTCAAAACCAGTTTGCCGGTTCCAAATAGTCTATGTTTGCATGCTCAGCTCAAGGTAATTGCTGAGGACAATAGATGCGTTCAGCTCCGAGTTGAGAAATGTTTATACAAGTTTTTCGAGCCGAAAGGCCTCGGTGCGTATAACGGCTTTTTGCATACGGGACTGAAATGGGATAATTTGGAGCTTAGCAATCGAAAAACGCTTTTTCGACCCGGGGGCTGAATGCCTCTATCAAAGGCGATCGCGGGATATTCCAGATATTGACCTTGTTGGTAGTTAAGAACGGAGTTGTGAGTTCTCCCTGCTCTCAAGTAACAGGCGCGACGTAATGATCGCAATCACTACCCGCATTCCCTAGGATGTAGGCTTCTGATAATCTCCTTGCTCGCGATGACGCACCTCCGGGGAATATCGCCGCTCACAAAGCTGAGCAAAACCTCTCGTGACGAGGCCCTTGTATCACGGGCAGGATAGTGCGGTGTGCCATCTTACTCTCCCAAACGTGAGGGATAAGGCGGGGAATCGGGCGCAAGGGGGTTTAACTTCTGCCGCGATCGATGTTGTGCGACGGTACTCATTGGCCGTGGATCGCTTTCGCTTACTGGCGAAGCACTTGTGTCGGAGCTTTATTCTTTCACTCGTTACTCGAGCAGGCTTCTTGTATCTTCCTAAATTCTTCTGGCTTCGGATTTGGGCTGGCTCACATAAGAACCTTCATGAGCGAGGCAGGAATTGTTCCATTATGGGCGTTTTCTATTGTGTTCGGGATGAGGGGAGTATCCGACCCAACAAGGTCCTCAATTCGAGGTCTTGATGAAAAGGTGGGGTTAATTTGGGCCAAGTTGGTATAAGTAGAGGTTAGAAATATTACCCCAGTAAATACCCAAAAGGGTGGCAATGTCCGTAGATCTCTGCTCGAGTATGATACTTGTACCGTATTTACCCGTAAAAATCCACCATCTAAGATCAGATTCGGACCCCCCGACATAGCCCTAAAGAAGAAATAGTGTTATCTAAACGGAGTATAGCTTTGGATCTTATCAACTAGTATTCGTTAGTGAATTGCCGCCTCGTTAACCTACTCTGCTAGGCCTATTGTGGTTTAGACTGTGATTTCTGAGATTAACGAGGAAATTGGAAGTCGCACAAAACCTGGGGACGTGCAGATCAGATGGGCCTGCAGATGGAGTTGCCACACGACGGGCCGAAAGTGGGGGCTGCTGGCGTTTATACTGACCTTACTTCTGCCGAGACTCAGCTAGCACAAGATTGATAGACGGTTGGCATTATGCCGGGGGAGTAAGACTACTCTAGTAGGAAATGCATCTGTATGCCATAGAGGCTTCGTGGTAGATCACAAGGGCAGAGCAGATGTGGAGAGGTGTGCCCGTTTTCCCCTCAAAAGTGTTGAAACCATGCGTGATGTGGAAATGGGAAAACGTTTCCAACGCAAACCCTTGTAGCGCGAAAGGTGTTACCTTGGGCTGGAACGTGCAGGGAAGCAATACGGTAGCGATACAGTTTTTTGGAAACTAATGCATTGCCAAGACTACTACTTCCTCTGGGGGTTGCCTCCTTTGGGCGGTCAAAACCTGTAGGAACTGAGAATTCCACTAGGGCGTCTATAATTTCCTACGGATCAGGGCGAGAAACACAGCAAAAATATTTTTCTCTTTAACACCCGGTCGGGGCAGATAAGAAAGGGAAAATGCAACAAACCTTAACTTACTGGGGAAGACGACTCTAAGGTCCTCGAGACCCCCAATTATTCCAGCCTTTGCGGTATCCCTCGGAAATACTCAGCGGCAGAATATTGTTTCCCACCGAGAAACAATGTTAAAGTAGGAAGAAAAGCCGTTTCTTGGAGTATTTAGGCAATAAGTAAACCGGAGGAAGTTCTGGAGCCCGAGTCTATGCATGTTCCTTTGTTTCCATCATTTGTTCCCTAAAAAGGGTGGTATAATATTGGATGGCAATGTGCATTGTATAGTACTTGTATCGTCGGTACGTACAAGTATACCCTACCTATTATTTTGGGGCAGGAGATGTAATTCAGCCAAAGGATAGTATTCCAAACGTTTTTAGGGGAAAATCCTCCTGCGCCTGCACTGTAATATTAAAAGTAGTTTCTTTATAAATCGAATTGAGTCTGGTGTGGAACTGTTACTAAATACGGCGATGATCCAAAAAGACCGCCTGAGAAAAAACATGATCCCGAATTAGTGTGCATATGTAGGCAGCATCAACGGGGCGGTGAAATCCACTAGTGGGGTAGAGAGGTGTCTACTAATGATAATCAAACCATAGAAGTTTCCAGTTTTAATTAAATTTGCCCTTTAATCCGCCGCCTTATTCTCGGAAAGAAGCCCGCTTCAATTTCGAAGACAAGATGGTGTTGGGGTGTCTTGAACGGTTTGTCACGATTAGACTTGATAGTATATTGCTTTCGGATAGGTAACTTGATAGAAGCGAGCTGTTTCATTGTTGCCAGAACTTTGTGGTCTGGATTACCATAAGAACTTGGATAATTAAGCTTGTTCCCAAAGCGCTAGGGCTACCTCTTCTGGTAGGGCTCGGCGATCCCTTTCCCCTTGGGGCTGGGGTGGGGGGGGTGATAATTTTGGACATCTTGGGGCGAGGCTTAGTTATCCGAGCTCTTACCGTATGCGGTGTAGTGCGCCGTAGATTATAAGTCAAACTTTTTTCATGATGTGACACGAAGATGTGACACAGTGGGGCTAGAAAATATACCACTTTTATTAGATTCTATAGGCCAGGTTGGGATGGGGCAGGAAGGACTTGAGATATCGGGAAAAGAGTGTGATACTTAGTTGACTGGCTTCGGGGACAACGAGAGAAAATCTGGGAACTAGCATACAAGAGAGTACCAACTGAAGTATAAAGCTCTTGCAGTGTAGACTCCGGTGCATCTGACAAACTCATTGAAGTTTCTTTTGAATGAGAAGGCTTCAGCTACTGTAGAGCACAGGCGTATATATGCTTGCATGACACCCACAGCTCGCCGTCACGCTAACAGTATTCCCGAAGGCATTAATGGTTGAACCTAGGATCCCTTTGTTGTTAGGATAAATCTGCGGCATGACGTTAAAACCGTTCAGATTTTGCATGGGTATAAGTCGGAGAATTACATGGAGTGTGGAACGAGCAGAGTCCCAACAAGGAATGGGATCTCAGGGTTATGGCTGAGGCTAATCCAGTACTTGGGGTGCTAACTGAGGTTGTTGAACTTCAATGGCTTTATCAAACTTATCTTGCAAGATAACCTCTTCCGAACTAGTGATGGACACGAGAATAATCTAACAGATCACGGGGGTTATGCTCGATCATGATCCGCCCGAGAGGCCCCCGTGATCGAATGATCAATGAAATAGGGGGGGGGGGGGGGGGCTGATCGAGTGATCGATTATGGTAGGTGCTCGGGTATGATCGATTTGATGTGCATTGTGAATGAAAAATTCATTGAATTTTGCTGCTACAACTCTGTATTCTGCCCCCAGGTTTCCCGCTGATTGTCTGGGCATTAAATAGCTCTCCTATTGATTGAAATAATATGGATTATCAGTATTTAGACACATTTTATAACAAGATACAGGGCTCCCATCCCATCGGAGATCTATTATCCATCCGGGGCATTTGTCACTATACCCCTGACTTGCAGGATCGGATACAGAGTGTCAGTTGCCACGGCCCGGGGATGGTGAGAATGAAGACCTTGCTTCACTAACTTCCATTTGTATATATATGAAGGGAACCACCATTTATCTAGGTTACGTGCATCTCAACAATATCACAATCCCGAGATAAGTAACCCAACTCGCCCATCCCGCAGCGCATCTGGAGAGTACCACCTGCGGGGTCTGTAGTAAGGAAATCAATCCTCCTGAGAACTCGCCTGGAGCACGGCTACCTCCAGAGGTAAAACAAATAATAAAGTCCTCCCTGGGATGAAGATTTGTTGAAGAGCCAACAATGTAGGTTCCGGTTGAAAGGACAGCTATCTATTTTGTGGGGTAAACTCTCTTTGTGCCTGTTCATTAATCTTTTATGACTTGGAGTAGTTTAGTGAGAGATCGTGATCATGAATGCTTGAGTACCGGTATTGTCGAGCAGCACCCCTGATTGAGTAAATCAACAGGATCTTGAGGGGACTGCTCAATCAAGTGGTAGTCGAGAGAATCTTATGATAGAGGTTACTGAGCATGAACTAGTTGAGCAAAACTCAGGCATACTCTGATCATGTTTATTGCTAAGTTAGTAGGTCGCCGCTATCGCAATACATCTACCGGTATGATACCATAAAATCTCGAATAATTGGCCTATGTGCTATGTCGTCGAGAATTCCCTACCTTGGAAAAGGGGCGAAAGTCACGGCAAAAAAGGAGCTGCTCAGCCCCTCCGAGAGACATAAAAAAACAAAAAAACACCAGATCTTACCAGAGGAGGCAATCCCAACGACATAGCACATAGGCCAATTATTCGAGATTTTACGGTATCGTGTTAAAATACCCATCTTTCTAATGACCGAGGCAGAAATCAACCAAAACTAAGGGCCTTCTGATTGTTAACTTAAGTAATAATTCAAAGAGTTATTATATGGTGAGCTGCCTCCTATCACTAGCTAGCCAAGGCAGCAGGATAAAGTTCCGGTGAGTAAACTCTAAAAAACATTACCGTACGGACGACACTCTCAATAGACGGTAGGTTAAGCCAAACCGATATCACCCGAGGATCACGGCATTCAAACATATGGTCCAGGGGTACTATGATTCAGATAGTGTAATCCTATAATAGTCATTTAAACCTACTCCCGTTTGATACCTGATTCGATAGACTAGCACACTTCACCATAGCCCCCCGCAATGATACAAGATCCCAATAGGATAGCGGCCTACATTTATTGGAATGCATCCTAGGGCAATCCAAGTTGTTAAAATGGCCATCCCTCCTGTATTACGCGGTTGTATCATTAATAGGTTTCTTCGAGCCCCCCCCTTGAAAGCCACAGCAACTACCCCACCAATAAACAGCGCGGGTCTTACCAGGGGTATCTGGGGGGCCACTGTCTCTCTTCTCGAGCCACTACCCGCCGTATTCTCGGCTGCAGACCTATCGGCTTCGTTAGACACCCTTGGTTCTAGCAGAGGAGGGACTGGTCCATATCAATACCCTCATAGAATAGGAGCCCCCCCCCGGCGGTATCCAACACCGGTATGTCCTCTGCGCCTTAGTGAGGGGCGCAAATAGCCTACATCGATGTTGCGTAATACTACTATATATATCCCTATGCGCTCCTCTCGTGGGGAGATACCTCTTCGTGGCGTATTTGGGCCCAATATGGGGGTTGATTCGCCCACCGAAACAAATACTGGCAATTATAAGGCCAAGGAGAGATGTAAATAGCCTTTTGGATTAGGTGGTTTAAGGGATAAGAATATTGGCGCAGAAGGACAGAGGAGGCTAATGGAGCGGTGAAGCAAGGGCGCAATCATAGGTCGAGCCTGTAAGCTTGTGGAGGAATGCACACGCCAGCGGAGTATCTCTCATAGTTATTAAGTTACGTAGCAGGGCGTGTCATTGATACCTCTAAAACAAAACCATACAAGCTTAATACCGTCTATGCACGGGTCTCTATAATTTACCCTCTCTTCCTTCCTTTCTCCTTTCTCTCTCACTCATCTCGATATGTCTGCCGGAGCTGTTAGCCACTCAAAGACCGTGGATGTGATAGTCATTGGAGGCATACTTCCAAGCAAGAGCCACCAAATTCGGCGTTCGCCCAGCATACGATCCTGCCTTTGCGCTACTAGCCTGACGTCTAGCAACCCTAGCCGCAATACCTTGAGCAATCACCGAATTCTAGCTTTATCAGTATACTATGCTATCCATTCACGGAAAGTACCAGAAGCATACTCTACAAAAGCCAAACGCATCCCCCCAATACGTCTCGCTGGGTAATATATTCCACCCAGAAGCCTGGCCATACCACTCGATAGCCTGCCGGCGGGATGGAAGCCCGGGAGTTGCACCGGGAAGGAAATCCTCTGCTCCACCTGACATCATGGATGCGCCGGGTTCTAGGGCGAGTTGATATGGTGATAATAAGTTTGCTTGAAACTATTAGTAAGTGCAGGCTGAACGGTTGAATAATTGTAACGTACAAACATCACTAAGAGGATGACCAATAGTAGACAACTCCCAATCTAAGATACCAACGACTCTCGGCTCGGTCTTGTGGAATACCAGATTGTCAATCTTGTAATCACCATGAATCACGGTCGATCGATCCCTCGGTTGGGTGGTTGAGAAAAACTTCATCTATTCCTTCAACCACGTCAGCCCTAATTCCCACAGATGTATAGATACAATGGGGCAGGGACAACCTACCGCTTCATTAAACCTCGGAATATTCCCAACCTCTATCCCAGTCGCTACATCCTTCGTCACAGCCTGCGCCGCCTCAATAGTGGACAGTGTCCGGATCTGCCTCCCATAAAAACCGTTCGGCTTCCCAAAACTCTTCAAAGCCGCGTGCTCCTCCGGCCGAATTTTGTGCAAGCTAGCTAAGGTCACGATAGCGGACTTCCACATAACGGTCCTCTCCTCGGCTGTTACCCCCGGCAACGCTGGGTCTTCAAATATCCGCCCGTCTAAAAACTCCATGATATAAAACGCGCTCCCGACGACGTCTGCGTCTTCGCATAAACAGTACACCTTCGGCACGGGAAGGTCCTGCGCTGCTTCTGAGAGGGCTTTGAGGACTTTGTATTCACGCTCTACCTGGTGTGCTGTCTTGCTGAGGAGTTTTCCGGGGGGTTTCTTCCGCAGGACGTATTTCGCTCCCGTGCTCGAGGAAGCGAGGAGATATGTTGGGTTCGACTGACCATAGCCAAATTGCTGGATAGTCAACGGGAGGTCGATTCCTGGGGCGTTTTCGCGAACGTAGGCTGTTAACGAGTCGAGCGGGATTGGATGTCGGATCGGGCCGGCCATTTTTGTGGAGCCTTGGTATCACGGTCCGGGTTGTTGAGGTGTAAAGGTGAGAGGGAAAACGGGATGTGGAGAGGGTTGAATTGGGCTGGAGTCCATCCAGTTTATAGGGAGCCGAGGCATTCGGGTATAAGGGTAAAAAGCGATGAGGGGGACATGAGCAAGAGTGGCTCTCACGAGCTTTTTTACCTAAAACCACCTCCGGCTACCCTCTAATCCCGTGATTCCGAGTCAAGACATCCTGAGGGGGATGAGTGTTTTCCTAACACGGTAAAAGATCGGCCCACTGGACACCTTGGATTTTCCTAACTAGTATTCTCAATTCGATCAACCTATCGGGCTAAACCTATCCTGGACCAACGGCTGATCATGGCTGATAATCAGATAGCGGATTCCAAGAATTTTTACGGTATTTGGCGAAAAGGAATTAAGTTAATGGGTGCGTTCCTGTTTTTTTGCCAAGACCTGATGGTGTGGCATCTCGAGCTGGGACCTGGAACCCCCAAACCATCAACGGCAATAAAAAAGAAATCTTTCCCTACCGTATCATAATATGTAGAAGCCGCTCAAATTAAGTTTGAAACATCGGTAGATTGGCGTAATTAATGGGAATCGTCATCGAGTGACGCTTCGTGAGACGATCATCGTGTCCTTGATTATGTCTTCAGGGGCAGTGCCCGTATTGAAGCACGGTAGCGCCGAACAATGCCGATAATTGCTGTGGAATAATTGAACCTCAAGCTAGGACTTTGGAGTTGCCTTTGCTAGTAATGTTCGGCTCTTTTTTCTTTTTTCTGTCTTAAGCTGGGGCTTAGTTTGTCAGTTTTCGCGGCGCTTTCGCCCCCTATTTAAGAGAGGGAATTTTGGACGTCTTAGCTTAACCTTATTTCATTCACGCCACGGTCAATCCACAAGTACTTTGTGCGAGGTTCAATTATTCCAGTAAATACGGTATGATAGTAGAAACATGGAACGTTGGGGATAGAAGAGGCTAGCACTAGTCATTGACAATGACGCGATTCGTATCTGTATTGTTTGAGTTGCTAGACTGTTGTGGATTTCTTATATATTTTTTGTTGTCATTTTCCTCTCTTGTTTACGATTTCCGCTGACACACACACACACACTCTCTCTCAATAAATGGCCCCATAGGTTGCGTTTCTTTTCTTTTAACAAAGAGCCCCAATTTATCTATCTGCTTTCCTTCGCTGGTTATATACCAATCTATTATTTTGTCGCTCTCCTAGTCGCTCCTGTATAGAAGCGAATATATCGGCATTGGGACGTTCGCCCTATATACTTCACAGATACGACGAAAAATATATTGGGTGCCCTAGATGATTCTGCCCCGTCAGCGCTCAGGCATCTGATATACCAGAAGCTGATACAGGATCATAGCAAAATAACAAAAGCACTACAAGAGACCGCCGGACGGAACATTGTGTCTCTCTGCTAATATCAAAAAGTATTGCGGGTATTCTATAGGAAGTGCTCTGGATTAGACGCATAGAATGTTCCCTCTGTTTTGGGGACTCTGAGATACGTAGCTGAGGGAGGAGAGAAGAGAGAAGAATTATCCGGAAGAGTATCAATCTTCAGACGTTTCTTTCTCCTCTCAGCTGTTGATTGTTTCCCGAGATTAAGTCTGCTTGCATCTGACACAAAGTAACTGAAAAATGAGGGAGGGGTTTTTCTTTCTTTATTATAAGCTAGTTGAGCCTTAGATGTTTATATCCAAATATAAGTTACTTTTAGAGAGTCCTCAGACCCTAATTTTATCCGCCCCCCGAGCAGTCTCTAAACTTTAATTCACTACATTCTTTCAAGTGAACAATCGCATTAAAAGTCTTTCGAAGTAGTGAATGGAGAGGTGGATTTTTTAATCTTGTCTCAGGGAGATGATAAATTACTCCAAAATGTCCTGAGATACAGCACTGGATCCATATGCCCAAGGCAACCGTTTGTTTCGATTTATGCATATGGGTTCAAGAAGGGAAGACTGTCAACCATGTGGCACAGCGAAATGCAACAGTGGCTGTGCAAAATAATTGCCAAGACGGTTAGTGATTGACAATGAACAAGTGTAAACCATCATAAGAAATAAGAATCTGATGATATTAATTATTTAAATACAACTGTTTGAGAGTCTAAGACTCTACCATGGCTTCTGTGTATTTTTGTAATCATCTCTTCAAAGTCTAGAGTACTATAAGCAATACCTTTATGGTATGCTCTTGTCATTCTCTCAGTATGTACCAACCACTTTCACTGGCAAATCAATATTGGTTTTACTGAATTCAAGCATGCACACACCATTTTGTACAATCCTTGAATATTGTATCTACATATTATTCAATAAGTATAGCGCTTTGAACCCCTCCAATGATTCCCAATAAAATTGAGTTTACAATAATAAATATAGAAAAAACAAACTCGGTGTCCTTTTAATTCAGTCTTTTCTTCAAGTAACTTCTTTGAGCATTAAAGGTATCATACCTCTATAGCAGCCTACTTTGTTTTTTTTTCCATCTCACCTCTAAATTATATGATTACTCAGCAATTTTACGTTGCATTTTGATGCCAAGACCTGAGATTCACACCAAAAACTGAAGTTGTGAAACCCGCATGCCACTCCTTCTACTTGCCTCTACTAAATTAAAAAACCGTACTTTTATTCTGCTTCACTTGGTCTACATTTGTACGGTTTTTTTATATTATTTGAACCACTGTAGGGTGGGTTATGTTCGATTGCAAACCCCTCAAAATGAGGTTGACACTTATACGTTCTTGCACTATATTTGTTTGTTAATTTCTAGGGGTAAATTACTAGGGTTTCAAACCAAGACATATTCTAGCGGTTTCTTGGGTGATCCAGCAGACTTGGGGATACCACACTCGAACTTATAGAGCTGAATGTTCGATACGGGCACCGGTATGCTTCCTGACGGAAGGACGGTGTGGGAGCACAGTGATGCATGTGCATTGCATTTGTGAAATTAGCGGTTGAGCGTGAGTAACGGGCGGGCCCCTGTCTCTGCAGGTACGAGTACTCGAGTATGGAGGAAGGTAACATTCATTTTGCTTAGTAAAGCATTAATTAGCGTCCCAATGTGGTGAACCACTAGAATCTCATGAAGGTCTGAATGGCCCCGAGGCGAACCAAAGTGAAACTCAGGCAACCGAACCAACAGGAGGGCACGAAGAACGCCAACTCGCCGCAGTTTAAACACATAGAGAGCGGTGATTGGGCAGACTCAAGAAAATCCTCACTGGCGCCATTCCGACCTTCATGAGATTCTGGGGTAGTTAATTTATCTTTCTTGGCATATTAACAGTGCTTCTTGGCCATTTGGGCAGCAGATAACTGGTGAGAAACCAAGGCACGATATTTGGTCACCCTTGACCAACCCTTTAAACACCATAGCTGGACCGGAGGTTAATATATTTAAGAATCTCTCTATTTTCTGAATCTCTTGATTATTGCTTATCGAGAAATAGAGAAAACCAAAATAAAAGTTGAGGAGCGTTAGCAGTTTGAGGTTGGGTATTTTCGGGCTGGAACGTGCTCCGGTTTAAGCCCCCCCCCCGCCATTTGGGACTGTAGGTGGCAGGTGGGCACTACTGGTAATTGGCAGGGACCGCAGGTGGCCGACAGGCCCTGCAGTATTGTACTCGTACGTCCGGGGTTACCGATCGGTAGATCGGTAGAGAGCAGCGGGGGCCTGCCTTCACCCCTTAAGCAGCAACCTTTCCAAAAGGATGAACGCCCATGCCCTACAGCTTGACACACATGCCCAGGACTAGAATCCGGTACCTTAGGTGCCTACAGGGCTGCCGGGACGCTTGGGGTCACTACCAGGCTGCACTCGAAATTCATTCTCAAATACGCAGCCATAACATAGACCTTTGAGGCTAGTCATGGCAAGCACCACTAGGATACCAGTCATATAAAAATAACTCAATTCATAAAATATCTAGATGCGCCAGCTCCAGGGCTCTCTATTCGGAAATAGGAAAAATTACTAGGAGGGAAAAAAAGGAGGAAGAAAAAGAAGAGATAATAGGACTATCAAATACCCCCAGCTGCGCAAACCTTTTCCGCAACCGGAATATGCTTCTTGTAAGCATCAGGAAAGGCAGATTTCTGCACCCTCTGTGCCGCCTTCCCAATTTCCATCCCCTCCCAACCATTGATTCTCTTTAATGCGGCGAAGAACTTGCCAGCGCTAGTTCTAGGGTCCATACAATCCTTTACAGTACCCCAGAATTGTGGGCGCTGCTGAAAGATCCCGACAGAATCGTGGTCACGGCCGACGCCGTCATGAGGGTAGTTGTTTGACTCGGGGACAGAAGGGTTGGACAAAACTCGGATCCTGGATTCTTGCATCGCCGTCACGATCGAAACTTGGCATCCACGATTGCCAACACCATACTGACGTGCTACTTCGATTATAGTACGGGCATGACCGGATTGCGTGCTGTCGAGACCAGGAAAGTCACCGCCACCGCTAGGTGGGCTAGGACCATTTCCAGTGCAGCATTGGATATGCTGTGGGCCGGGGCAGTGGTTCCCTGGGTCTGGTGTCCCCTTGCAAGTCGAGGTTGGCTGACAAGTGCCGGCTATACCAGCGCCATTCGTACAGGTACCGTAGGTGCAGCACTACTGGACGTTAGTTATGTTTGCGATAAGGACATACAGCTGTCAATCCAGTGAGTGGAATTACCTGAATTGTGTCGTCCCCGGGGCAGAGGTTTGCTGGGTCTGAAACACCACCCTGGCCACTACAGGTAGAGGTTTTTATACATTCCCCAGGCCGACCGTTTTTGGCGGTACAGGTCCCGAAACTTTGCGCAAGGGCGGAAGGAAGGGTAATCAGGAGGAAAAGATAGCTGAAGGATTTGAACTGCATTTCGCTAATATCCTAATGGCGGGAATGAGCGAGGAGGTATGATAAAGAGGGACAATGGCCAGATAGTAGGATGAAATGTGATCAGCAAGGAATTTCAAGGAGAGGCCGCGAGCGAGGTAAAGGAATATCCTGATGATGGTGGATTCCGGGGGGGATTTGGGTTCAATAAATACCCCATCATTCGCTATGAATAAACTTATGCAAGCATAATCGCAGAGAAACAATAAATTTTTGGATCCGGAATACGAGAACGGGTGCGTGCCAATGACCGGGTTGACAGGGACGCGGGCTTCGCCGGTACGGCGATGCCATGTTTCACATCACGAACTTGATGATTCGTAGTTTTTCGGACGAATACAAATGTGCGGAGCTTCCTGTTGGCGGCTCGGCGTCGTATTTTCCTGGTACCTGGACCTGTGGTACCCCGTACAGTACCTGGGCGGTGCTCGAATGTTAGTTGCATTAAGCTCAGTACCTGGCAAATTTTGGTTACACCGATACGAAGGTGGACTAGCGCGCAAAACCAACCAGATCAATAGCTTACAAGAGGACCGGAGAACCCTGGTAAGGATACCCCGCTTGTGGTGTGGGCTTACACGAGTACTGGTATTGGGTGAAATTCGAGGAGCGCACAAGCAGTCTATCAAGTCCAATGGGAAATTAATTTGTTTCAACGAATTGGTGCCAAAAAATAGCACTTTTTGCAGCCAGAAAAAGCACTTACCTAAGATAGCCAGAAATATCAGTCCATTGGCCTTACAGTAAAACTCGTTAAATCTGTCACTAGATCACGGGCGAAATCCACCCACTGCACAAAACCACAATAGGCTTAGCAGGGCAAATTAACAAAATAAGGAATGCCACTTGGAGAGATCCAGAAGCTCAGATTGCTCAAGTTATTCCTTGTGTAGAGAGGACAATCTCTTTTTGGAGAATTCTGTTTCTGATCGCGGGGATGGGGGTTCAGGAGCTAGTGGATTCACGAGTTTTCTGCAGTATTTCCAGCAAACTAGGGTTCTGGTAGCCTTAAGAGTCGGGCAATTTGAAAGTTATCAGGACATCTTGGCGCGAAAATTGTTTTGCTTTTGGCGTGCCTTTATATTAGGTGCCCGCATGCTTGTGAAATCTGCGAGCAGCGAGAGTTCCTTACCGTAGATGACATGTGTTCCGGGCCAATTTTTCCCGTGTTAAGAAACAATCACTTTCCGAACCTTGCGATTTTCAGAACCCGATTTTAGTACTTCGTCCGGCCATAGGTATCTCATAATACGGCCTCTGTTACACAACCGCCCAGCCGGTGGAAAAGACCCTGTCTCATATTTAGACGCAAGTATGATTCAGGCCATGGCTGATAGCCGCGGATGTGAACTTCTGCTTAAAAGTCCAGCACGGTCATGCCCCGCTATCCGGGGTGGCCGAAATCTCAGGATTTCATCAGGCACGGCGAGGGATACCGGACATGGAGGAAGAAGGTCTGCAACACATATAGCATAAAAGTTCTATATGAGAACTGAGGCTGTTGCAGAACTTTCACGGTTCAGCGTGGTACCTGGTTGGGCGAGATCCGGGATAGAATGGTGTAACTGCAATGGCTGAAGGTGCGATTTGGAAAGCCGTAGAGCAGGAAAATAACCTAGAGCTTGCCAGGGATCCCCGGTCTATATAAGGTGTTAGTAGTGCGATAGGAGGAAGAAGTGTACTAGTACTGAACAGTCGACCCTACTACCCTGACGACCGAAATCCAAGGACTATGTCCGACAGAGCGGGTGGCCCGAGGCAACAGCTTGGGTTTTGGTGTGAGGAAATTTGAGACTCGGAGGTCCATACGGGACAGGAAAGTATTCGGATTATCAAGATCAGAGACACTGTGCTACCGGTAATACCGTACAAGTAACCTTACCCACAACAAAACTAGCCCGGTGACGAACAGGGATTAATAAGAATAAGGAACTTACCCTACTTTGACAATGCCGCTGCTCGTCACCCACTCACCTCTGTCTAAACGCAGTGAAGATTCTAGAGATAACTCCAACACAAATTCGATGGAAGAGAAGGATGTGGTTAGATCAAGGAAGTGTTGATCTAAAGTGCGGTGTTTGTTTGAACCACACCTCTCCGCCATCGGTTGGTGATGTGCGGGGAACCCTTCCAACTACCATAAAAACCTGAAATAATTGGACGGTGTGATATATATGTAGTCAAGAATTACCTTCTCTGGAAAGGGTGCAAAAAACACAGCAAAAGCGCAGCCCTTTCCCACCTCCGAGACAAAAAAGCAATAATTTCTTGACTTTACTGAGAGAGGAAGTCTAACGATAGCACACCCTCTAATCGTTCAGGTTTTTACGGTACCCTACCCCCCGTCTATCCTTCGACCTACTAGTAGTGGCATTCAAAGTTAATGAAGCGGGGAAAACTTAGCTTACTTCGCAGCTTCATGTAAGCTTGGCACTCTCGGAAAGAGTTAACGTACCATGATGATACCTTACCTTTACTAAACTATTTTACAGGTATCATATATACGGAGGTCTGGAGGTCCGTAACGAGTAAAAGTCAGTAGCTACAAATGGTCGCAATGTTTTGGTTGCTCACTTGGCCACAGCTCCAAGGGTGACGAAAATATTTTCCGTATTATGTACTAACTTGGTAGACCCAGAAACAAGCATTTTAGAATCCCTTTTAGCATAGATGAATTATTTGGGGCTCATTGAAGCTCCACCTATTTTTTCCCACCCCTTCCCACCTGGCTGCGGAGTAGGTGAGGAATTGGTTTTTGCTGTAAGCCGGGATTTTGGTGGTTGCGAGTGTTGAAATTCCGTTATATTTCCTATGTGCATTTCATAAGACTACCGTGTATTCTTTTACTTAGTTTGTGCTTCAGCTCTGCCTGTACACCACTTACATTACTACAGCTAAGATATATATCATGGTGTTTTATTGATTGTTTTAGGATAATATTTGGGGATTTGACATGTGCTTTTCTATCCGGTGTTCAGGATTTTATGCATCTCTTATGCACTATTATTGGCCATGATATTCACACCACACCTTTATAGTTTTACGCACATTGTTTACACCACTTGGCAGGATTTCAGGGTCAAACATGTTTGCACTTATGTTTCTTACATAGTTTTCCCTATATTTCTTTCATACATATGGTCGCACACTTTTGTATAAATATGTTGCTACTGCCCACCTGTTTTGGAATAATTAAGCACCAGAACTCCTACCAAATCTGCTCTATACTCCTCACCCAGTGTGCCTCACAACCCCCCTTTGCACTTGTGCAGTATTATCCACATAGAATAGATTGTGCCCCTGGCGTTCACATTTTGAACAGCGGGTGGCCAGCTTCCCCGTTGTGGCCATCTTCCCCGTCGGAAACATTACCTTTTACTCTAAACTATCCTCCACAGAACTTGGGGCGATCAGCTCTAACACTATCAGTTTAGGGATACTATTGGTCCGTCTCTTCTAGTCAACTAATGTATATTCTAGTACAAACCCGCTCTTACTCCCTACCTTTTCTTACTTTGAGTGCCACTAGTAGTAATATAAAACGTAAAGAAATCATCCTGATCCTTCAACAGATTGCCACACCCCATTGCATGTCCCAATCCCCTTGGCTACCCCCCCGATACCAAATGAAAGACGTGTCTATAAAAAACTCTCTGAAACCCATTCTAACTCCAGACTGAAAGAATCCGCCCACAACTTTCTTGTAACTTTCACGATCAATCACAACTCACTACCTTCTTCCACCAACCCTAAGAATCTCAACAGAGGAAACATGTGTTCGAAGAATGCACAAAACCGGCCACACCGGCTGTTCGCAGTAGCTGCAACCAACACAGTTCTAGAGAAAACTAAAAGAAACTCAGAGCCATACACACACGCTTGGGCGGAGATCGGCAGGAGGCTCCACAATCACCCGAGCGAGCCCACTGATGTCGATTCTAGATAAAAAGGGCTTTGTTTCTTTCCAGATTATCTGAGGAGGACCGCGATTCTACCTCACAGTCAGACTTAGAGTGAATATCGGTGGTGAGATCTAGATTGTCTCGGGAAAACCGGTGATGCTGGCTGCTCTAGGTGGTCGACCATATTGAGGGAGAACCTTAAGAGGTCGTTTTATCAGATGCCAGGACTAAAGCGTATATCTGGGGGCTCGGAAAAGTGTCTCTTATTGGTCGAATACCTGTCATAATAGAATAAGTGGCTAGCCTTGTTTTCTCTCGCGCGCTTTTGGGGAGACCCTATTTGTTCCACTCTCAGGAGGTGGTCATTTTGCACTGTCCGTGTCGGAATTTCTGTATGGGAGGTGCGGGCTCGAAGAGAAAGTAAAGATCGGTTGGATGTGGGAAGAGTATGGTTGGTAGAAGGAGGATCAGAGTTGTTCCGATCTCCCTTGTTCATTGATACTTGGGTACCGGGCGACGGCGCTTGTACCCATGAGCGGTGTATATATACAGTTCCAGTAATATAAGTTCCCACTATGCCCTACTAGGCATGCTTCCGTCGCATTGAAGCCATTTTTCCAACAGTCGAATTCATAGTATTCCGAGTGACATTTTGTGATCTACTTAATAAGAGGTAGGTTTGTTGGTGTACTATCCGGCTGGTTAAGAGCAATTGCCGATAAGTCGAGGGTTTCTAAGTTAAGGTACCGCACCAATGCCGGGTAGTTTTAAGGTAGGTATATTATACTTAATTTCCGAGCTAAAGGTCTTGCAGAAGCAGGGGTGAAGAGGCTGGGTTGAAGGTATGCGAACCTCATTTGATCACGGTGCTGGCGCCCAAGCAATGGACCTTTGTCGATTTTCCAGCATACACGGGGATTAGGTTTCGTACTAGTGGTGAGTATGCTTGTCACCCAAAACCGTTGATAGGGGAATTCTGTATCATAAGCAACGGGGGGAACCTTTAGGTATGACTGAAGAGTAATTGGTTCTCGGGGTTTAGCATGCGGTGAAAATCGGAGTGACCTAGGCAAGCGTTATGCAGTCATGAACTCCCTCTACTGCAGGAGGTTCTGAATTTTGGATGTCCGTGAAATGCTGCTCGGCATGATCATGCTATCATTTTATTGCCGGGATAGCCCTCGGGAATGTGCTTAGGCTCGGATTAGTACATTCGGGGGGGAAGGGGAAGCGGAAGAGCCGGAAGGGAGAGTTGGGTACCAGGAGGCTGCGGACGGTGGGAGTCCTTGTCATTGGACGGCAAGGAAGTACGGAAGAGGGGGAAGGGAGGTATACGCGAAAGAGAATGGATGTGTGGCGATGCATGGAAGGATAGGAGGACCACCTTGTTGTGATTTATATATACTCCTGTCTTTTACCACCGATAGTTAGTTGAGCGCGCGAGCGAGAGATAGTGAAGTGGGGGGGGGGGGGGGGGGGGCGGGAATCACCCCGACCCCAACAGGTGGACTTCTCCGCTCACCCTAGAGTAGTGTGCTGGCGATCGCATCTTTATTGCAGTGTGTGTCGCCGTTGATCTATTTAAAACGAAAAAGAGTAAAGGAAAGCGCTTTTACTAGTACCGTATGCTGTCTAGGTAGTCTCTACAATGATGAACTTTGTGGGGTAACTTATCCAACTGGTCTCTGGACAGGTTCTTGTGATATCATTCTGCCCTGAGGTAATTGGTGCGCCGAGAACGGGGCTAGGATGGTGGGTCCTGGGGTTCGGTAAGCCTTGCTGCACAATACTGGTTAGATTTCCACTCGCCAGTGATAGCTAATCGTGCCAAGGTTGCGGCGTGCGGCCGCAACCCCCGCATGTTCGCTGGCTCACATCCTGGGGCACTCCTAGAGAGTGCCTGCCAGCTCAACGTAAGATTGCGGCTCAACATCACTTTGTGGCTCAACATCACTTTGTGGCTCAACATAGCTTTGTAGCGTAACA